>OWIY01000726.1_pt1 | contig 12015 bp, 9 predicted proteins | sample 1732841 | NCBI WGS metagenome assembly OWIY01 (sample SAMN05065760, study PRJEB22554) | human gut metagenome | biome: ENVO:2100002; feature: ENVO:00000062; material: ENVO:00002003 | host: Homo sapiens | place: USA | reverse complement strand
ATGAGCGCTAGTCTCGTGGGCTCGGAGATGTGTATAAGAGACAGGCGTATTCCTGATGAAGCAGTTCTCCGAGACCATCCCGACAGAGATCCTGGAGGCGGCCCGGGTGGACGGCGCGGGTGAGCTGCGCACCTTCATCACCGTGGTCTTCCCTATGATCAAGCCCGGTATCGGCGCGCTGGCAATCTTCACCTTCGTCAACACCTGGAACGACTACTTCCTCCAGCTGGTCATGCTCACCAGCATGGAGAGCTGGACCCTGCCGCTGGCCATCGCCAACCTTCAGGGCGAGATGTCCACTGACTTCGGCCTGATCATGGCGGGCGCGGCGCTGGCCTCCATCCCCATCATCATCGTATTCGTGGCCTTCCAGAAGTACTTCACCCAGGGTATCGCCATGGGTGCGGTCAAGGGCTGATCCTAAAAAACTTTAAATCTTTGCAAATTATATTGGAGTGATCGATTTATGCGCGATTTCAGCAAATATCAGGGCGTCATCCCGGCATTCTACGCATGCTATGACGATTTGGGCGCCGTCAGCGCCACCAAGGTGCGGGAGCTCACCCGCTATCTGATCGGCAAGGGCGTGAAGGGCCTGTATGTGGGCGGCTCCTCCGGCGAGTGCATCTACCAGAGCGTGGAGGAGCGCAAGCTGGTCCTGGAGAATGTGATGGCCGAGGCCAGAGGCAAGGTCACCATCATCGCCCACGTGGCCTGCAACAACACCTCTGACAGCCAGGCCCTGGCCGCCCACGCGGAGAGCCTGGGGGTGGACGCTATTGCCGCCATCCCACCCATTTACTTCCACCTGCCTGACTACGCCATCGCCAAGTACTGGAACGACATCTCCGCCGCCGCCCCGAACACGGATTTCGTCATCTACAACATCCCCCAGCTGGCCGGTGTGGCCCTGAACGGCTCCCTGCTCAAGGAGATGCTGAAGAATCCCCGGGTTATCGGCGTGAAGAACTCCTCCATGCCTGTCCAGGACATTCAGATGTGGAAGGACGAGGGCTGCATCGTATTCAACGGCCCCGATGAGCAGTTCCTGTCCGGCCTGGCGGCGGGCGCCATCGGCGGCATCGGCGGCACCTATGCCGTCATGCCCGAGCTGTATCTGAAGATCTATGAGCTGTACGGCAAGGGTGAGATGGAGACTGCCCGCCAGATCCAGAACGAGGCCTGCCGCATCATTTACAAGATGTGTACCGCCAAGGGCAACCTGTACGCGGTCCAGAAGGCCATCATCCGTCTCCAGGGCGGCCCCGACGCGGGCAGCGTCCGCCTGCCCATGCCCCCTCTGGCCGACGGAGACGCATCCATCGTGCGGGAAGCGGCAGGGATGATCTCGGCTGCCATCGGGAAGTACTGCTGATCTAACGAGACCAGGGCCGTGGAACTACTCCATTCTTCATAGTCCTCGGACCCATAAAAAAGGAGGAAGAAAAGACCGCCGGCCGGCGGTGCGGCAGTGTGGAGACCTGTCGTAAGCCCCGGGATGGACAGCCCGCCCGGGGGAGGGGCCTGCTGCGGAGGCAGAGGTCTCACGGCCAGAAGCCATGTCAACTGTCAGTCTGAAGAACATCTACAAGATCTATGACAACTCGGTCACCGCAGTGAGCGACTTCAACCTGGAGATCGCGGACAAGGAGTTCATCGTGCTGGTGGGCCCCTCCGGCTGCGGCAAGTCCACCACCCTGCGGATGGTGGCGGGCCTGGAGGAGATCAGCAAGGGAGAGCTGTACATCGACGGCAAGCTGGTCAACGACGTGGAGCCCAAAGACCGGGACATCGCGATGGTGTTCCAGAGCTACGCACTGTATCCCCACATGACGGTGCGGGAGAACATGGAATTCCCCCTGAAGCTGAAGAAAGTGCCCAAGGAGGAGATCCAGCAGCGGGTGGACCAGGCGGCGGAGATCCTGGGCATCACCCAGTATCTGGACCGGAAGCCCAAGGCGCTGTCCGGCGGCCAGCGGCAGCGTGTGGCCATCGGGCGAGCCATTGTCCGGGAGCCCAAGGTGCTGCTGATGGATGAGCCCCTGTCCAACCTGGACGCCAAGCTGCGCAACCAGATGCGTGCGGAGATCATCAAGCTGCGGCAGCGGATCAACACCACCTTCGTGTACGTGACCCACGACCAGACAGAGGCCATGACCCTGGGCGACCGGATCGTGATCATGAAGGACGGCTTTGTGCAGCAGATCGGAACCCCCCAGGAGGTCTTTGAGAAGCCCATCAACATCTTCGTGGCCGGCTTCATCGGTACGCCCCAGATGAACTTCTTCAACGCCCGCCTGGAGAAGAAGGGCGGCGACTACTCGGTGGAGTATGCCGGGGCCAGCTTCCCGCTGGACGGGGAGATGAGCGCCAAGCTGGCCGGGAAGGGACAGCAGAGCGCCGACGTGATCCTGGGCGTGCGTCCGGAGCACATCGCGGTGCAGAAGGACCCCTCCGCCTCCGCCATCGAGGCATCCATCGAGGTGTCCGAGCTGATGGGCAGCGAGCTGTACCTCCACGCCACCGTGGAGGGCGGCCAGGAGGTGGTCATCCGCACCCCCACCGTAGAACTGCCGGCGGAGTACCGGGGCGGCGTGCCCTATGGCACCAAGCTCCGCTTCACCTTCTCCCCCAGCCTCATCCATCTCTTCGACCCCGAATCTGAGAAGAGCCTGCTCGTCTGAATCGAGGAACAGAAGTAGGAAGACACGGATAAGCACCCGGCGCGGTCCCCGTCCGATCATGCGGACGGGGACCGTGCCCGTTCCAGCCTCCCTGTTCCGGCGCTGACGAGCCGGAGCAGGGAGGCTTTGCGCCCGGGCGGACATGTTTGGCTGGCCTTTGTCCGAATATACCATATTTTCCCATAGTTTTCGGTATTTTTAACAAAGTCATAGGGCGGCCTGCGTGCTCTCCCCGGCAGCCCCGGCGGCCAGTCTGGATTTTGATGCAGCTCATCCGTCTTTTTTGCATTATAATTTTTGCACTCCTTTGTTTTTAATGGATTTGGCGGTAAAAATCCGTCATTTTCGTTAAAATATGAATTATTTATTTTCCCATCTTGCGTATCAATTTTTAAAGGACTATAATAGCATCACTTCGCTAACTCAATAAAGTACCTGGTGCCAGAGAAAACAAATTTCTAGGAGTGGTCAACAATGTCCTTTCAGAACGCTTACCTTAATTCCGTGATGGATGATCTGCGGGCCCGCTACGCCCACGAGCCCGAGTACCTCCAGGCTGTGGAGGAATTTCTGGAGCCCCTTTCCCCTGTGATCGATTCCGACCCCCGCTATGAGCAGCAGAACATCGTGGGCCGCATGGCCGAGCCGGAGCGCCTGATCTGCTTCCCGGTGTCCTGGGTGGACGATCAGGGCAAGACCCGCCTGAATCACGGTTTCCGGGTGCAGCACAGCTCCGCCCTGGGCCCCTATAAGGGGGGGCTGCGATTCCATCCCTCTGTCAACCAGTCTGTCATGAAATTCCTGGCCTTTGAGCAGACTTTTAAGGACTGTCTGACCACCCTCCCCATGGGCGGCGGCAAGGGCGGGTCCGACTTCGACCCAAAGGGTAAGTCCGACGGCGAGGTCATGCGGTTCTGCCAGGCCTTTATGAATGAGCTCTACCGCCACATCGGTGAGAACACCGACGTCCCTGCGGGTGACATCGGTGTGGGCTGCCGGGAGATCGGCTACCTCTTCGGACAGTACAAGAAGCTGAAGAACCAGTGGACCGGCGCCATCACCGGAAAGAGTCTGGCCTCCGGCGGCTCCCTCACCCGCACCGAGGCCACCGGCTTCGGCCTGTGCTACTTCGGCGCCGCCTATCTGGCCGACTACGGCCAGTCCTTCCAGGGGAAGAAGGTCATCATCTCCGGCTCGGGCAATGTGGCCACCTACGCCAATCAGAAGTGCACCGAGATGGGAGCCACTGTGGTGGCCATGAGCGACTCCAACGGCTATGTGGTGGACGAGAACGGCATCGATTTCCGCATCATCCAGCAGATCAAGGAGCAGAAGCGGGAGCGCATCAGCACCTATCCCAACTATGTCCCCACTGCCAAATACGTGGAGGGCTGTGCCGGCATCTGGTCCGTCCCCTGCGACATCGCCATGCCCTGCGCCACCCAGAACGAGATCGACACCGACTCCGCCAAACTGCTGGTGTCCAACGGCTGTAAGGCCGTCTTTGAGGGCTCCAACATGCCCTGTACTCCCGAGGCCATCCAGGCCATCAAAGCCTCCGGCCTCCTCTACTCCCCCTCCAAGGCTTCCAACGCCGGCGGCGTGGCTGTCTCCGGTCTGGAGATGAGCCAGAACAGCGAGCGCCTGTACTGGACCTTTGAGGCGGTGGACGCCAAGCTGAAGGAGATCATGGAGAACATCTACCGCCAGTGCGCCGACACCGCAGCTAAGTACGGCCAGGAGGGCGACATCCAGGCCGGCGCCAATATCGTCAGCTTCCTGAAGGTGGCCGACGCCATGCTGTGGCAGGGCGTGTATTGACCGCTCCGTCTGAGCTCCTATCAGAATGCGTCCCCGGGACAGAAACTGTCCCGGGGACGCATCAGCTTGTGGAAAAAGCCTGGCAGAGTTCGCGCCCGCAGATGCGAACCAAGTTCTGAGCTGTTTTTCCCGGCGACATGTGCGTCGGGAAAAACACTGCTCAGGCTGCAGGTGCAGGCATACTGTCGAAAAAACGGCCAGCCGAAGGACTCGGAGGGAAAGATACTGTGAAAGAAAACCTTCAAGGTTGTCTTTCACATGCAATCAAACCACTTTTCAGAACGTTAAAACGTTCTGAAAAGTGCTCTCAGCTCGTCGAAAATGCTTTGTCGACAAGCTGAGGGTTTGCCCGCCTGCGGCGGACAGACCCTGCGCGCAGCACTGCTGCTTTCTCGAAAAAGTGACTTTTCCACTTTTCGACAGTTTCACGCGCCCCCGGGACAGTTTCTGTCCCGGGGGCGCGTTGATATGCCGGGGTGTGGGCCCGATGCCAGTCCCCCTTTATTTCAGACCAGGCGGCATGATCCGCAGGGCGTAGGTCATGCTCTGGCAGGGGATCTCCAGGTAGTCGCAGACCTTCCAGTTGAGGTACACCTGGCCGTCCCGCTCCACAGTGGGGCCGAAGGTCATCTCCTCTGCTCCATCCACCACCAGCTCCTCAGTCCCTACGGTGAGCACCGCGGTGTGGCCCCGGTAGGTGATGGTCACCGTCCCGGCCTCACGGTCCCAATGACAGCCGGCTCCCAGCCGGCTGCATAGCTCCGCCGCCGGCACCTGGTCGTCAGCGCTCCAGCCGGGGTAGTAGAGGACGAAGGGCCGCAGGCTCTCGTCCAGCTCCGCCGGGACGGGCCCGCTGCTGTCCACCGGGTACTCCAGGTCCCCCAGGATCACCGACTCCACCTGGTCCAGATCCACCACCCGGTCAAAGAAGCCGATGGTGGTCTCGGTGATGGTGCGCTGGCCCTCCGGGGCATCGTCATACTCCGGACGGGTACCCCACCCGGCCTTCAGGTCGCCGGGGGTGTAAATGGTGCCGTCCTTCAGCTTCAGGAAGAACTCCCCCTGGAGGAAGGTGTCCCAGGACTCCTCCCACTCCCCATAAGAGTAGACCAGCTTGTAGCTCAGGGGGCCGAACTCCAGCAGGTGGACGGTGGCGCTCCGGTCCCACTCCGGATTGAGGAGGATCTTGCGCTCCGGCTCCACCGTCACGGCGCCCATGGAGCCCACCTCCGGCAGACGGATGGCATACTTCGGTCCCATGCAGTCCACCCCGATCCACAGGGTGTCCAGTCCCTCCTCCATCTCGTTGGGGTCGAATTCCACCCGGAGCTGGGTGGTCACGCTCCGGTCGGTGCGCAGGCTGATGTCTTCCCAATAGCTGTAGCTGTGTTCACCCTCCAGTTTGGGGGAGGCGTTGCAGTACCGCCAGGACAGCTGTTCCCCCGCGTAGTCGGCGCTGGCCAGCCATACGTCTCCGGGATCAAAGGTGGACTCAGGGGCATCATAGCGCTCCCATGGGCTCATCTGGGCCCCCTCCATCAGCCAGGCCGCCCCCTCGTCGGTGAGGGCCTCCAGGGTCACCTGGGCTACCAGGCCGTACTGGTCCACCACGGCGCTGTCCAGGGTCAGGCGGAATTTCCCGTCCGACACGCTCTCGCCCCCCTGGATATAGGGCTCCACCACGCTCAGGTCGCCCTTGAAATACCGCTCCAAAAATCCGCTGTTCACTGCCAGGGCGGTGCCCATCAGCAGTGCTGCCGCCAGGGCCGCTACCCCCGCAGCACGTATCCTGTGCTTCATCGGTCTGCTCCTTTCCGTCTGCCCCTCCGCCAGCACCCGCTCCATCAGCTCGGGCGCAGGACGGATCTGCTCCATCATCTGCTTGTATTCTCTTCGATCCATGCTATCCCTCCTCCAGCAGCACCCGCAGCCTGTCTCTGCCCCGCATCAGCTGGGACCGCACCGTGGCCGGGCTCCGGTCCAGCAGCCGGGCGATCTCCTCCGTGGTCATGTCCTCGTAGTAGTAGAGGTGGAGCACCGTGCGGTACTTGTCCGGCAGGCGGCGCAGCTCCTCCCAGAGCGCCTCTCCCTCCGGGGAGGGGGCCTCCAGCGTCTCACTGAGGGGCTCCGTCCGCCGCCGCCAGGGCGCCGCATGAAGCTTTTTGGCGCAGTTGATAGTGACCCGCAGCAGCCAGGCCTTCCGGTGCTCCTCCGAGGTGAACTGGGGGTCGCTGCGGAGGTAGCGGAGAAAGACCTCCTGGTACACATCCTCAGCGTCTGCGGTGTTCCCCGTCCGGGCAAAGGCAAGGCGATAGACCATGTCAGAGTAGCGGCGGACCGTCTCCTCCGCCTGGCTCGTCCGGTCCATGTCATCCCCCTCCTTTCACCTCAAACACCCCACAGCGGGGCAAAATGTTGCAGGGATCAAAAAATTTTTGCGCGGCCCCTGAACCGGACCTGCGCAGGGGCACACAGTGGGTGTCTGCCTCATAGAAGCGGGACGGGAGAAGAAAGACCCCTCATCCGTCACGGCTTCACCGTGCCACCTCCCCCCAGAGGGGGGAAGGCTTTGGGGGCGGTCCGCACCTTTCCTCTTTTGTGATCTCCTCATTTATGGTATATATATATCAGGAAAAATGGAAGGGCCGGCGGCCGGGCCCCATCTGTAAGAAACTTGTAAGACTTCCCCCAGCTTTTTTGTAAGAAATCTCTGCTATCCTGTTCCCAGGCAAACCGAGAGAGGAGCTGCGCTATGGACACAAAGGAGACCGTCCTGGTGGTGGATGACGACCGGGAGATCGTGGGGGCCATCGCCCTGGCCCTGGAAAAGGAGGGCTACCGGGTGCTGCGTGCCTATGACGGCATGGAGGCCCTGGACCACGCCCTGGACCCGGAGCTGCGGCTGATCCTGATGGATGTGATGATGCCCCGCCTGGACGGCCTCTCCGCCGTCCTCCGCATCCGGGAACGGCGCAACCTGCCCATCATTGTCCTGTCCGCCAAGAGCGAGGAGAGCGACAAGGTGCTGGGACTGTCCATGGGGGCGGATGACTATGTGACCAAGCCCTTCTCCACCCAGGAGCTGGTGGCCCGGGTGCGCAGCCAGCTGCGGCGGTACACCCGGCTTGGGGATGTGAACGCCTCCGCCAGAGACCGGCGCATCGTCAGCGGCCGGCTGTCCTACGACCCGGACAGCCGGGTCCTGACGGCGGACGGGGACGAGGTGAAGCTCACCGCAACGGAGCTGGGCATCCTGGACCTGCTGATGTGCAACTTGGGCCGGGTCTTTCCTGCGGAGGAGATCTACCGCCGGGTCTGGGGGGAGGAGGCCTACGCCTCGGAGAACACAGTGATGGTGCACATCCGCCGGATCAGGGAGAAGATCGAGCTCAACCCTCGGGAGCCGGACTATTTGAAGGTGGTGTGGGGAATTGGTTATAAAATGGAAAAACATCCTTAACAGAGGCAACAAGACAGACAGGGCCCCGGCACCGGCGGCGTGCCCGGCGGGGGGCCGCCTGCGGGCGGCGGCGGGGCTGACGGCTTTCCTGCTGGGGATCAGCCTCCTGCTGGCCGGCGGATTGGGCCAGTACGGCTGGTGGTCCACGGAGCTGGGCGCCCGGTGGGCCAGGGACAGCCTGGAGGAGGACTGGCAGGACACCGCCGCCTTCCGAACTATCATCTGCAACTGGCTGGACGCCTGTCTCACCGCGGGGACCTGGGAGTACGCCTCCGGAGGCGACTACGGGAAGGAGCTCCTGGATGGCCTGGAGGGGGACAAGAACCTGCTCTACGCCGTGGCGCGGCGGGGCAGTGTCCTGTACACCAACACCTCGGACAGCGGCTTCCTCTCCTCCGGTCAGCCGCCGGAGGGGTACCGCTTCGCGCTGCGCTGTGAGGACGGAATGGTGTCCATTACCCAGGACGGCCGGGAACTGGATGTATATGGGGACGGCTGGTACACCGAGGACGACCTGTGGTTCGTCCCAGGCTATGAGAACTTCCCCATGGATGCGGATGCCAGAAACATCCAGGTCTATCTGGCCGCGGCGTCAGATCCAAAGCCTATGGTCTACGGGAATTATCTGGGCTCCGGCGCGGATATCCGCACCTCCCAGCTCTATGACCTGGTCCAGAACCTGGCGCAGTACCGCCGGGAGCTGCTGACAGAGTGGGGGATGCTGGGGGGCGGTGTGCTGCTGCTGGCCCTGGCTCTGGTCCTGCGCCGGGACAAGGCCAGGGCGGACCGCTTCCTGGCCCGGGGGACCGGCCGGATCTGGTTCGAGGTCAAGGTGCTCCTGGCCTTTCTGGCGCTGCTCCTCCTCCCCTGGGGGGAGTTGAGCGGCTGGATCGCCTCCACGCCCACTTCGGCCTATGCCGCGGCCTCTTCCACCGTCAGCAGCGGCTCCGCACAGTGGGACACGGGGGCCGTCGCCCTCTATTCTTACAGCGGGGATGTGGTTCAGTCCCAGGCAGAGACCCATGTGTATGGAACGGGGGAAGGGCCGGACGTGCTCTTCGATTTCCTTCAGGCGCTGGGCACCCGTCCCGCCGCCGCTGTTCTGGCCTTCCTGGCTCTGTACCTGCTGATATTCAACGACCTGCGGTACAACAGGCAGGCATGGCGGCACGGAGTGCTGGGGATGCTGGCCGCCCGGGAGCTGGAGCTCCCTGTCCAGAAGCGGCTCAGCCGCTCCGCCGGCCTGGTCTCCCTGTCCTGTCTGCTGCTGAACTGCGTCACAGCCGGTCTGCTGATCTGGTGCTCCAGCTGGTCCTGGGGCTCCGTCCGGCTGGAGACGGCCTGGCTCCTTTGTCTGCCGCCCCTTCTGCTCGCTGCTGTGACAGCGGCATTCCTGTTCCGCCAGCGCCGGCTGTGGGGGGATCTGGGGACGCTCACCGGTCAGATCGCCGCCGTCCGGGCGGGGGAGCTGGCCCGCCCCCTGGAACTGCCCCGGGACCACGACCTGTCCCAGGCGGCGGATGACCTGAACCACATCCAGCAGGGGCTCCAGGCCGCCATGGAGGAGCGCACCCGCAGCGAGCGGATGAAGGTGGAGCTGGTCACCAATGTGTCCCATGACCTGAAGACCCCCCTCACCTCTATCATCAGTTATGCCGAGCTGCTGGAGCAGGAACATCTGGAGCCCCCTGCCGGGGAGTATGTGACCATCCTCTCCCAAAAGGCCCAGCGGCTGAAGGGGATGGTGCAGGATGTGTTCGAGGTGAGCAAGGCGGCCTCCGGCCAGCTGCCGGTGAGCCTCAAACGGCTGGACCTGGCCCGCCTGCTCCGCCAGACCCTGGCGGATATGGACCAACCCATCCAGGAGAGCGGGCTGCAGCTGCGCACCCAGCTCCCCGACCACTCGGTGCTCATCCAGGGGGACAGTGACCGCCTCTACCGGGTGTTCCAGAATCTGCTGGGCAACGCCTTGAAATACTCCCTGGCCGGTTCCCGGGTGTACCTGACCCTCACGGTGGAGGAGGGACAGGCGGTGGCCGCCCTGCGCAACACCTCTGCCGCAGAACTCCGTCCCGGCCTGGACTACACCCAGCGCTTCGTCCGGGGGGACGAGAGCCGTACCGACGGCGGCAGCGGGCTGGGCCTGTCCATTGCCTCCAGCTTTGTCCAGGCCTGCGGCGGTCAGTTCCAGGTAGAGACCCAGGCCGACCTCTTCACCGCCCTGGTCTCCTTCCCCCTGGACGCCTCCCCGTCCGATCCCAGGTGATCCGCATTTCGGAAACAGCCGTACGGGCGGACTTTTTTGACAAATGGAAAGGCCCAGGCGCTTTTGCGCCTGGGCCCTCTGTGTCAATGGGGTTACGGTCCTTCCGCGCGGACGGGGCGGAGGGCGGCCTCCTCGGTCTGATCGGGATACAGCTTCCGCAGATGGCGGATGCAGAGGATGGCGGCGGGGATCAGGAACAGATCGGCGCTGATCCAGGCCACCGGGGAGGCAAAGCAGGCGGCGGTGAAGCCGAACAGGGGGACGAAGACCTGGCCCATCACCGTCCGGGCGGCCATCTCGAGCACCCCCGCCAGGATGGCCAGCTGACTGAAGCCCATCCCCTGGATGGAGAAGCGCACGATATTGACCAGGGCCAGGGGGAAGAAGAAAGCGGTGAGGGTAGTGATATACTGGCTGGTGAGGGACACAAGCCGGGCAAGATCGGCCTCATCCTGGTTCAGGAACAGCATGGCGCACTGGGGAGCGAAGAGCAGCATGGCCCCCACGGCCAGCACGGCATAGCCCAGCCCCAGCCAGGCGCAGGCCCGCATCCCCTGTCCCAGCCGGTCCAGCTTGCAGGCCCCCACGTTCTGGCCGCAGTAGGTGGCCATAGAGGAGCCCATGGCGTCATAGGGGCAGCAGATCAGCTGGAACAGCTTGGCTCCGGCGGCCACCGAGGCGATAGCGGCAGTTCCCAGGCCGTTGACGGCGGACTGGAGGATGATGGAGCCGACGGCGGTGATGGAGTATTGGAGGCCCATGGGGATGCCCATCCAGCACAGAACCTTGGCGGAGTGGAGGTCAAACCGCTTCTCCGCCCCCTGCATGCGCAGGATGGGGAAGCGCCTGACCATGAAAGCCAGACAGGCCAGGCCGGACAGAGCCTGGGAGAGCACGGTGGCGATGGCCGCCCCCGCCACTCCCGCACGGAAGAGCAGAATGAAAGCGAAATCCAGGCCGATATTCAGGATGGAGGCCAGGGCCAGGAAATAGACCGGCGTCTTGCTGTCCCCCAGAGAGCGCATGATGGCAGCCAGCAGGTTGTAGAGGATGGAGGCCGGGATACCCATGAAGATCACGAAGATATAACTGTACGCATCCGCGAAGATCTCCTCCGGCGTCTGCATGGCGGTCAGGATCGTACGGCACAGCAGGCCGGTGGCTGCGGTGAGCACCACGGCGATGCCCGCCCCCAGATAGGCGGCGTTGGCTACGTATCGGCGCATTTTGGAGGGCTCTCCCGCCCCAATGCGCTGAGCTACCGGGATGGCGAAACCGTTGCAGATGCCCATGCAGAAGCCGATGACCAGAAAACTGATGGAGCCGGTGGAGCCCACCGCCGCCAGCGCGGCAGACCCCAGCAGTTTGCCCACGATCATGGTATCCACCAGATTGTAGAGCTGCTGGAACAACAGGCCCAGCAGCGTGGGCAGGGTGAAGCCGGCGATCAGCCGCATGGGGCTGCCGGTGGTGAGATCGCGGGTCATAGGGGGTCCCTCCTTCTGATGCGGAGCGGGGCGCCTGCGCCCGTCTCCTGGACTGCAATATTATAGCGGTCCGCCCCCCTTTGGGATAGAGCTTTTTTTCACAATCTTTTCCCCGCTCCCCTCCGGCCGGTCTGTCAAATTGTCATGACCGGGACCGTGGGGCCTTCTGCCACAGCGGCCCGTCTCGCCCCTCAGGCCTTCGGAGCGTCCTTCTCGGTGGGCAGCAGCTTTTTCCGCTGAGAGAGGAACAAAGTCAGGGTGGTGGCACTGGCCAGGATGTCGGCCTGTCTCTTATAC
>OWIY01000724.1_pt1 | contig 12024 bp, 15 predicted proteins | sample 1732841 | NCBI WGS metagenome assembly OWIY01 (sample SAMN05065760, study PRJEB22554) | human gut metagenome | biome: ENVO:2100002; feature: ENVO:00000062; material: ENVO:00002003 | host: Homo sapiens | place: USA | reverse complement strand
CGTCAGATGTGTATAAGAGACAGGGGTGGAGGTGGAGCCCGCCTCCGGTAGCGCCATCGGCTTCGCCCTTCTGGTCTTTTTCCTCCCCTGCGTCTTTCTTCTGGGGGGATACCTCATCGGCAGGCTTCTGGGTCTGGGAGACGGGGGTTCCATCGGAATGGCAGCCGCGGGACTGGTCCTGGGCTTCGTTCCGGCGGTCCTGATCAACCGGACCATCACCCGGCGGAAGACCCCGGAATTCACCGTGCTGGGGTATCTTCACAGCGTGTGAGGAGAGCACTGTGTTTGGATATGTCCGGCCTGTCCGTGAGGAACTGAAGTGTAAAGATTTTGACCTTTATCGTGCCACATACTGTGGGCTCTGCCGGGAACTGCGGCGGAAATACGGCCTGCTGGCACCCATGTTCCTCAATTTTGATTTCACCTTTCTGGCCCTGCTGCTCTGGCCGGCAGAACAGCGGTTCGTCCCCTGCCGTGGCAGGTGCCACGCCAATCCGCTGGCCAGAAAGGAGATGTGTCCCGCTGATCCGGCCCTGGAGGCGGCGGCGGACGAGAGCATCATCCTCACCTACTGGAAGCTGCGGGATTCTGCTCGGGACGACGGCCCCTTCAGCGGCCTGCCAGCCAGAGGGCTGGCCCTGCTCCTAGCTCCCGCCTACCGAAAGGCGGCGGTCTGCCGGCCGGAATTTGACCGGACAGTCCGTTCCTGCCTGGAGGAGCTGACAGGGCTGGAGGCAGAAAACTGCCCCTCAATCGACCGGACGGCCGACACCTTCGCCCGCATCCTCCAGGCAGCCGCGCCCCCCTCTGAGGACCGGAGCCGGGATCGGGCGCTGGAGCAGCTCCTCTACCACTTGGGGCGGTGGATCTATCTCATCGACGCCCGGGACGATCTGGAGGAGGACCGCGCCTCCGGCTGCTATAACCCTGTCCGCGCCCGATATGGGGAGGGAGGGGACGACCAGGCGCTGGCCCTGACTCTGGAGCACTCCCTAAATTTGGCCCGCTCCGCGTTCTGCGTGCCGGACTTTGGTTGCCGAACCCCTGTGCTGGAGAATATCCTCTATTTGGGGCTCCCCATGATCCAGCAGGCCGTCTTTGATGGCAGCTGGTCCCGTCTGAAAAAAGAAAAGATTTGGAGAAAACCTACATGAACGATCCGTACAGTGTTTTGGGGGTCAGCCCCAATGCCAGCGATGAAGAGATCAAAAAGGCATACCGTGAGCTCGCCCGGAAGTACCATCCGGACAATTATCAGAACAATCCCCTGGCCGATCTGGCTGAGGAGAAGATGAAAGAGATCAACGAGGCCTATGAGACCATCACCAAGCAGCGCAGCGGAGGTGGGGGCTCTTATCAACGTCCGTCTGGCGGATACGGCGGGCAGAGCTATGGCGGCGGATACCAATACAGTCATCAACAGAGCGGCTCCGCCAACCCTACCTACGCCCGCATCCGGAACCTGATCAACAGCGGAGATCTGGGGACGGCGGAGCGCCTGCTCAACGAGGTGCCCCAGAAAAACGGGGAGTGGTATTTCCTTTCCGGCAGCATCGCCTACCGGAAGGGCTGGCTGGATGAGGCGATGCAGAACTACTCCCTGGCCTGCCAGATGGACCCAGGGAACATGGAGTACCGCCAGGCCCTGGCCATGATGCAGCAGGGGGGACAGGCATACCGCCCCTACGGATACAGCGGAGGGATGGACGGTCTGGACTGCTGCACCAGCCTGCTGTGCCTGAACTGCCTGTGCGGAGGGGGGCACTGCTGAGATGGCCTCTTTTCACACCACCAGCCGCCGCACCGCGGTTGCCGGGGTCCTGGCAGCTGGGAGCCTGGCCGTGCTCTGGCTGGCCTGTATGGTTCCGTCAGGGCGCATCGGACTGACCGGCGCGGCCGGTCTGTTTCCGGTGGCCGCGGTGCTGGCCGCCGGACGGGCGGCGGGCTATCTGTGCTGGGCCGCATCCGCCCTGCTGGGGCTGTTCCTGCTGCCGGACAAGGGGGTCGCTCTGCTCTACCTGATCTTCTTGGGGCTCTACCCGGTAGTCAAAAACAACATCGAGGGCCTGCGGCGCCTGCCCCTGGAGTGGCTGTGCAAGCTGGCCTGCTTCAACGCGGCCCTGTCCCTCTTCTGGTTCGCGCTGCGGGCGCTGTTCCTGCCCGATCCCCCTGTGTGGCTGGGGGAGAGGACCTGGCTGCTCTATCTGGCTGGGAATCTGATCTTCGTCCTCTATGACGTGGGCCTGTCCCGCCTGATCGCGCTGGTGATGGCCCGGATGCCGGGGCGCCGCCGCTGAAATCAAAATAAGGAAGTGAACCGCACCAATGGTGAAAAGCATGACCGGCTACGGCCGGGCGGAGCAGAGCCTGAACGGGCGTACCATCACGGTGGAGCTCCGTTCCGTCAATAACCGATATCTGGATTGCTCTATCCGCATTCCCAGGCTCTATCTGTTTGCGGAGGATGGGCTGAAGTCTCAGGTCCAGAGTTCCATTTCCAGGGGAAAGGTGGATGTCTTCGTCACAATAGACAGCGCAGGCGCCGCCGGCGTGAAGGTCTCCATCAATCGGCCGGTGGCGGACGGATACTGCGCTGCCCTGCGGGAGTTGGCCCAGAGCTATGGGCTGTCCGATGACATCTCCGTCTCCCTGCTCTCCCGATTTCCCGATGTGCTGCTGGTGGAGAAGGAAGAGGAGGATGCGGAGCAGGTCGCCCAGGACATCAGTGCCGTCATGGAACAGGCGCTGTCCGACTTTGACCGGATGCGCAGCCGGGAGGGCCAGAAGCTATCTGATGACATCCTGACCCGGGCGGACACCATTGAACGCCTGGTCACCCTGGTGGAGGAGAGATCCCCCCAGACCGTGGAGGAATACCGGGCTCGTCTGGAGGCTAAAATGAATGAGGTGCTGGCCAACACCCAGCTGGACCCGGCCCGCATCCTCACAGAAGCGGCCATCTTTGCTGACAAGGTGGCGGTGGACGAGGAGACGGTGCGCCTGCGCAGCCACCTGGGGCAGCTGCGGCACATGCTGGCTCAGGGCGGAGCCACCGGGCGCAAGCTGGACTTTCTGATCCAGGAGTTCAACCGGGAGGCCAACACCATCGGCTCGAAGTGCAGCGACATCGAGATCGCCCGCTATGTGGTGGATATCAAGGCTGAAATCGAGAAGATCCGGGAGCAGGTCCAGAACATCGAATGAGGGGGCGGGACATTTGAAGCTCATCAACATCGGATTTGGCAATATGATCTCCGCCGGCCGGCTGGTGGCTATCGTGTCGCCGGATTCGGCCCCCATCAAGCGCATGGTGCAGGAGGCCCGGGACCGGGGCACGCTCATCGATGCCACCTATGGCCGCCGGACCCGGTCGGTGCTCATCATGGACAACGACCATCTGGTTCTCTCAGCGCTTCAGCCGGACACTGTGGCCAGCCGTCTGGAGAGCCGGGAGGCCCCTGAAGCAGAGGAGGATGAGGAATGACCAAAAAGAAAGAGAAGGGACAGCTCATCGTTTTGTCCGGTCCATCCGGTGTGGGTAAGAGCACCGTGATCGCAGAGCTTTTGGGCCAGCGGAAGGGGATCTATTTCTCTGTGTCCTACACCACCCGCCAGCCCCGGGTGGGAGAGGCAGACGGGATCAACTACAACTTCGTCTCCCGGACGGAGTTCGAGAGGATGATCGCGGACCAGGAGCTGCTGGAATACGCGGAATATGTGAACAACTACTACGGCACCTCCCTGAAGATGATCCAGGAAAAACTGAACGCCGGCATCGACGTTCTGCTGGACATCGAGGTGCAGGGGGCGGCAAAGGTTCGGGCCCGATGCCCTGAAGCCATCTTTATCTTTATCATCCCGCCCTCCTTTGAGGAACTCTCCCGCCGTCTCCACAACCGGAACACGGACAACGAGGACGTGATCGCCGGCCGGCTGGAGAAGGCGAAGATAGAGTTCCGGGAGATCCCGACCTACGACTATCTGGTGATCAACGACAAGGTCTCCAACGCAGTGGAGGAAATCGAGGCCATCCTGGTGGCCAATGAGTGCCGGGTGGACAACCGCAGAAACATTTTGAAAGGGGAATTTTCGTTATGATGCTTTATCCTGCTATGAGAGATCTGCTGGCTAAGGTGCCCAGCCGCTATCAGCTGGTCAATGTGGTGGCCTGCCGCGCCCGGCAGATTGCCAGCGAGGCGGAGACCGCCGGCGTCCCTCTGGACGACAAACCGGTGAGCATTGCCATCCGCGAAGTAGCGGAGGGTCAGCTGGACGTGTCTGAATCGTAAGCAGGCGGCGAGGAGCAAGCGGAGGGAGGCTTCCCACGCTTGCTTTGCCTTGTACGGAAGAGGAGGGGATCGGTATCGGGAGAGTGGTGGCCAAGGTGGCGGTATCCAAAGCGATCTACGCCATCGACAAGCCCTATGACTATCTGGTCCCTCCGGAGCTGGAGGGACAGGTACTGCCCGGGATGCGGGTGGCCGTCCCTTTCGGGAGCGGAAACCGTGGGTCGGATGGCATCGTGCTCTCCCTGGAACGGCAGGAGGAGAACACACCCACACTGAAGCCGGTGCTGTCCTGTCTGGACGACGCTCCCGTCCTGGATGAAAAGGGGATCCAGCTGGCCCTGTGGATGCGGGAGCGGTACTTCTGCACTGTCAGCGACGCGGTGAAGGCCATGCTCCCGGCGGGGATGTACTTTGCCCTGCGGGACAGCGTGACCTTAGTCCCCGGGCTGGAGCCGGAACAGATCTGGAATCTGCTCTCGGACGCTCCAGCTGCCGCCAGGCTGGCGGAGATGCTCTGCTGCTGGGGGGGGAGCGGGGACATGACCCAGATCCACACCGCCTTTGGCGCCAAGGACCCCACCCCCGCCATCCGGGTCCTTCTGGACCGGAAGATCGCGGTACTGGAGACCAGCGCCCAGCGGGCGGTGGGGGACAAGACAGAGCGGCTGGCCGTGCTGAATATGCCGGCAGAGGAGGCCATGGAGCTGGTCGCCTCCAGACGGAAGCGAGCTCCCCTGCGCTACGCGGTGACGGAGCTCCTCTGCACTCTGGGGGCAGCCTCCACCAAGGAGCTTTGCTATTTTACCGGCGCCTCTCCCGCCACGCTGCGATCTCTGGAAAAGAGCGGAATCCTCACCCTGGAGAAGCATGAGGTGCTCCGGAGGGTCCGGGTAGAGGACGTGGAGCCCGCCGGACCGGTGGAATTAAATCAGGAGCAGGAGGCGGCCTTCCGCGGCCTGGACCGGTTCTGCCTCCGGGGGGAGGCGGGCGCCGCCCTGCTGTACGGCGTCACCGGCAGCGGAAAGACCCAAATCTATATCCGCCTGATCCAGGAGGTGCTGGCCAGGGGGCAGACCGCCATGGTACTGGTCCCGGAGATCTCCCTGACGCCCCAGCTGCTGCGGGTGTTCGCCTCCCACTTTGGGGAGCTAGTGGCGGTGCTCCACAGCTCCCTGCGCAGCGGAGAGCGGTACGACGAGTGGAAGCGGGTCCGTTCCGGCGCGGCCCGGGTGGTGCTGGGCACCCGTTCCGCTGTTTTTGCCCCTCTGGACCACATCGGGCTGATCGTGCTGGACGAGGAGCAGGAGAGCAGCTATAAATCAGAGAACGCCCCCCGCTACCATGCCAGGGACGTGGCAAAATACCGCTGTGTCCAGCATAGAGCGGTGCTCCTTCTGGGCTCAGCCACCCCGGCGGTGGAGTCCATGTACCAGGCCAGGGAGGGGCGCTACCGTCTGTTTACCCTGAGCCAACGCTTCAACCAACAGGCCATGCCGCAGGTCCGCATTGTGGATATGAAGCGGGAGCTGCGGGCGGGGAACTGCACCGCCATCAGTGCGGAGCTGCGCCGGGAGCTGGCCTGCAACCTGGAACGCGGGGAGCAGAGCATCCTGTTCCTGAACCGCCGGGGCAGCAGCCGCATGGTCTCCTGCGGGGAATGCGGACAGGTCCCGGAGTGCCCACGATGCTCGGTGCGGCTGACCTACCACTCCGCCAACGGAAGGCTGATGTGCCATTACTGCGGCTATTCTGAGCCCCTTCCTCCTGCGTGTCCTTCCTGCGGCGGCAGGATGAACTTCATCGGTGTGGGGACCCAGCGGGTCCAGGAGGAACTGGAGGCACTGTTTCCCGGGATCGAGATCCTCCGCATGGATGCGGATACCATCTCCGCCGCCCACCCCCACGAGGAGCTTCTATCCCGATTTCAGAAACAGCGCGTCCCCATCCTGGTTGGGACCCAGATGGTGGCCAAAGGGCTGGACTTTGACAATGTGACCCTGGTGGGGGTGGTGGACGCAGATCTGTCCCTCTATGCCGCCGACTTCCGCGCCGGGGAGCGCACCTTCTCTCTGATCACCCAAGTGGTGGGTCGGGCCGGCCGCGGGGAGAAGCGGGGGAGAGCGGTGATCCAGACCTACACCCCGGACAACGACGTCATCCGTTTCGCCGCCGGCCAGGACTATGACAGCTTCTATGAGCAGGAGATCCAGCTGCGCCGCCTGCGGGACGAGCCGCCCTTTCGGGACATCCTGGTGCTGACCGCCTCCGGCCCCGACGAGGCAGGGGTGCTCCGGGTGTGCACCCGGCTGAGGCAGTTTTTGGAGAGAGAGCTCCCCAAACTGCCCGATCAGTCCTTCCGCCTGCTGGGTCCCGCGCCGGCAGTCATCGCCAGAGTCAACAACCGGTATCGATACCGCCTCACACTGGTCGGACAGGACAGCCGCCCTCTCCGTTCCCTGATCGCCGCCCTCCTCCGGGCGGTGCGGCAGGACCGGGAGAGCCGGGGGACTTCTGTATTTGCCGACCTGAATCCCATGGATTGATTATGCAAAGGAGAAATGTTTCATGGCGCTTCGAGAGATCATCAAAAAGGGGGACCCTGTCCTCGAGAAACACTGCCATCCGGTCACACGCTTCGATCAAAAGCTGTGGGATCTGCTGGACGACATGCGGGAGACCCTGGCCCAGGCCAACGGGCTGGGCCTGGCCGCGCCCCAGGTGGGCATCCTGCGCAGAGCGGTCCTGGTGGTCAACGACCAGGAGGAGATGCTGGAGCTGATCAACCCTGAGATCATTGCCAGCGAGGGGGAGGAGGACGGCCTGGAGGGCTGCCTCTCCGTGCCCGGTTACTGGGGCTATGTGAAGCGTCCCGCATGGGTGAAGGTCCGGGCCCACGACCGGAACGGAAATGAGTTTGAGACTGAGGGGACAGGCATGACCGCCCGGTGCTTCTGCCACGAGCTGGCCCACCTGGACGGACAGCTCTACACGGATCTGGCCGACCGGATCTACACCACCGAGGAGCTGGACGCCATGCTGGAGGAGCAGGGGAAATGACGATTCTCTTTATGGGTACCCCGGATTTCGCTGTCCCGTCCCTAGAGGCGCTGATTGCCGCAGGACACACCATCTGCGGCGTATTCACCCAGCCGGACCGGCCGAAAAACAGGGGAATGAAGCTCCAGGCACCACCTGTAAAGCGGATAGCCCTTGCACATGATATTCCTGTTTTCCAGCCTGTTACTCTCAAGGACGGCACTGCCCTGGAGGAGATCCGCCAGCTGTCCCCTGAGCTGATCGTAGTGGCGGCCTACGGCCGTCTCCTGCCCCGGGAAATTTTGGAGCTGCCGGCCAAGGGGTGCATCAATGTGCACTCCTCCCTGCTCCCCAAGTACCGGGGGGCTGCCCCCATCAATTGGGCGGTGCTCAACGGTGAGGAGGAGACCGGTGTCACCATCATGTATATGGCCCAGGAGCTGGATGCGGGGGACATCATCGCCCAGGCGTCCACCCCGATCGATCCCGAAGAGACGGTGGAGTCGGTTCATGATCGGCTGGCCGGGCTGGGCGCCCGGCTGCTGGTCCAGACAGTGTCCCGGCTGGAGGCCGGAACGGCGGAGCGTACCCCCCAGGACGGGGAACGGGCCACCTATGCGCCCATGCTTTCCCGGGAGCTCTCTCCCATTGATTGGACCCGCCCGGCCCGTGAGATCCACGACCAGATCCGGGGGCTGATCCCCTGGCCTGCCTCCAGCACCGACCTGCTGGGTGCTGGTGTGGTGAAGGTGTTTGGCGGTCGAGAGACCGGGGAGTCCACCAGCCGGCGGCCCGGCACCATCCTCTCTGCCGACAAACGGGGCATCCGGGTCGCCTGTGGAGATGGAAAGGTGCTCTGCTTGACAGAACTTCAGGCGCCTGGCAGTCGACGGATGTCTGCGGCAGACTATTTGAGAGGACACCCTATTTCGGCGGAAGAGGATTGAGACCCATTCAGAAGCGGGAGGTGAAGCCCTGTGGATGCCCGAGAAACGGCGCTCCTCACCCTGAACGCCTGTGAGAGGCAGGGGGGATGGTCGGACGGCGCCCTGAAAAAGCAGATATCGGCGGCCGGATTGGACAGCCGGGACGCGGCGCTGGCCACCCAGCTGTGCGCCGGTGTTTTGCAGAACCAGATGCTCCTGGACTTCTATCTGGCCCATTTCTCCAATATCCCCCTCAAGCGGATGGAGGGGCGGGTGGTCCAGGCCCTGCGCCTGGGGGCCTACCAGATGCTCTTTCTGGACAGGATCCCCCACAGCGCAGCGGTCAACCGGTCCGTAGAGCTGACCCGGGCCTACTGCAAGAACCCCCGGGCGGCGGGGATGGTCAACGGCATCCTCCGCAGTCTGGAGAGGAGCCTGGAGCGTCTGCCCACCATCCCCCAGCGGGACCCGGTGGAGTACCTGTCCATCCTGTACAGCCATCCGGCGTGGATGGTGCGGGAATTCCTGCTGACTCTGGGGAACGACGGCGCTGCGGCCCTGCTGCGGGCCAACAACGCGCAGCCTGCCACGGCGGCCCAGGTGAACACCCTGAAGATCAACGCCCGGGAGCTGCGCCTGCGCCTGGAGGAGCGAGGGGTCCGGGCAGAGAAACACCCCTGGCTGACAGACTGTATCCTCCTGTCTGGGACCGGGAATCTGGAGGAGCTGCCGGAGTTTCAGGCGGGTCTCTTCTACATCCAGGACCCAGCTTCCCGGCTGGCGGTGGCGGCAGCAGGCCCTGCCGCGGGGATGCGGGTGCTGGATGCCTGCGCGGCGCCCGGCGGCAAGTCCTTTGCCGCAGCTATCGCCATGGGGGGCAGGGGAACGGTGTGCTCCTGCGACCTGCACCCCCACAAGAAAAAGCTGATCGCCAACGGCGCGGCCCGTCTGGGCCTGGACTGCGTCACGCCTATGACGGCGGATGCCTGCGTCCACCGCCCGGAGTGGGAGGGTGCCTTTGATCTGGTGCTTGTGGACGCCCCCTGTTCCGGTCTGGGCGTCATTCGGAAGAAGCCGGACATCCGCTACAAGGACCCGGAGCCCCTGGCAGCCCTTCCCAGCGTACAGCGCCGAATCCTGGAGAACGTCTCCTCCTATGTGCGGCCCGGTGGGACACTGCTCTACTCCACCTGCACGCTGCTACGGCGGGAAAATGAGGATGTGGTGTCCGCCTTCCTGGAGGCGCACCCCCAGTTTGGACCCGAGCCCTTCCAGCTGCCTGGCGTCCCCGGAGCGGAGGGGAGCAGCTGGATGCTGACGCTGTGGCCCCACATACAGGGGACGGACGGCTTCTTTATCAGCCGCATGAAAAAGAGGGAGGAAGCCCTTTGATCGATCTCAAATCCATGACGCCGGAGGAACTGGCCGCCTGGTTCCGGGAGCAGGGGGAACCCGCCTTCCGGGCCAAGCAGGTGTTTCAGTGGCTCTATCGAGGTGCCGTCTCCTTTGACGAAATGACCGACCTCCCCAAGGTCCTGCGGCAGAAGCTGGAGGAGCACTGTTTTCTTACAGCTCCCCAGGTGGCCAGAAAGCAGGTCTCTGCCCAGGATGGCACCATCAAATACCTGTGGAGGCTGTCAGACGGAAACTGTATCGAGACAGTTTTGATGCGGTATAAGCATGGGAATACTGTGTGTATCTCCTGTCAGGTGGGCTGCCGGATGGGCTGTGCTTTCTGCGCTTCCACCCTGGGAGGCAAGGTACGGGACCTTACGCCGGCAGAGATGGTGGACCAGGTCCTCTTCACCCAGTTGGACAGCGGGGAGCCGGTCTCCAACATCGTGCTGATGGGGATCGGGGAGCCCCTGGACAATATGGATACGGTGCTGAAGTTCCTGACACTGGTCAACCAGCCCAATGGTCTGAACATCGGCATGCGTCACATCTCCCTGTCTACCTGCGGGCTGGCGGATCAAATTGACAAACTGGCCCAACATAGGTTACAATTAACACTATCGGTCTCCCTCCACGCGCCGGACGATGAGACCCGCTCCCGTCTGATGCCGGTGAACCGGAGCGTGGGCGTGGAAAAGCTGATGGCAGCCTGCCGGCGGTATTTCCAGACCACTGGACGGCGCATCTCCTACGAATATGCAATGATCGACGGGGTCAACGACTCTGACTGGCAGGCTGATCTCCTGGCTCGGCTGCTGAAGGGGACACCCGGCCATGTCAACCTGATCCCGCTCAATGATGTGGAGGAGAGTCCACTGAAGCCCAGCCGCAGGGTGGCCGCTTTTCAGCGGCGCCTGGAGGGGCACGGCGTGACCGTTACGGTGCGCCGCAAGCTGGGAGGCGATATCGACGCCTCCTGCGGCCAGCTGCGCCGAAAGGCCATGGCTCAGACACTCGGCCGGAATGACGGCAGGAAAGAGGCAGATATTCCATGAATGTATGGGGGATCACCCACCGGGGAATGGTACGAGAGCAGAACCAGGATGCGTTTGCCTGCCGGACCCTGCCGGACGGCCGGATCATTGCGCTGGTCTGCGACGGCATGGGCGGCGCCCGGGCGGGCAACATCGCCAGCACCATGGCGGTGGAGCTCTTTATGGAGGAATTCCTTTCACGAAAGGAGGACGAGTCTGACCGGGTCCGGATGGAGCGGGCGGCATCCCGCGCAAATGACGAGGTCTTCCACCGCTCTAATGTGGACATGGAGTGCTCCGGGATGGGCACCACCCTGGTGGCAGCCCTGGCGGGGCCCCACGAGACAGTTATCCTCAACGAAGGGGACAGCCGGGCCTATCACGTCACCCCAGAAGGCATCACCCGGGTCACCAGGGACCACTCGCTGGTGGAAGATCTGGTGGAACGAGGGGATCTGACCCGAGATCAGGCCAGAGTCCATCCTCATAAGAATCTCATCACCCGCGCCTTGGGGGCGGAGTCCCATCTTCGGGCGGACTGTTTCTATCTTCAGGCCCTGCCCGGCCACTACCTGCTGCTGTGCAGCGACGGCTTGAGCAATGTAGTGACCGACCAGGAGTTGCTCTATGAGGTGATCCACGGCGGGGAGGCGGTCACCTGCTGTGAGAGGCTGCTGGATATCGCCCTGAAACGGGGCGCGCCGGACAACGTGACGGCGGTCCTGATTCAGTACGAATAACAGCGACAAAGGAGGCGATTTACCATGGATCAATACATAGGTAAATTACTCGATAATCGATATGAGATCCTGGAGATCATCGGCACCGGGGGCATGGCCCGGGTGTACAAGGCACGCTGTCACCGGCTCAACCGGCTGGTGGCCATCAAGATCCTTCGGGAAGATCTGGCCCAGGACGCGGAGTTCCGCCGCCGCTTCCACGACGAGTCCCAGGCCGTAGCCATGCTTTCCCACCCAAACATCGTGGCCGTTTATGACGTCAGCCGCTCCTCCGACCTGGAATACATCGTGATGGAACTGATCGACGGCATCACCCTGAAGCAGTATATGCAGAAAAAGGGGAACAAGCTGAACTGGCGGGAGGCACTCCACTTTATCACCCAGATCGTCAAGGCATTGGGGCACGCCCACAGCCGGGGCATCATCCACCGGGACATCAAGCCCCACAACATCATGGTGCTGCGGGACGGCAGCGTGAAGGTGGCCGACTTCGGGATCGCACGGGTGGCTTCAGGCGGGCACAGCACCCTGACTCAGGAGGCGCTGGGCTCCGTCCCTGTCTCTTATACACATCTGACGCTGCCGACGATCGCATAAGTGTAGA
>OWIY01000720.1_pt1 | contig 12062 bp, 7 predicted proteins | sample 1732841 | NCBI WGS metagenome assembly OWIY01 (sample SAMN05065760, study PRJEB22554) | human gut metagenome | biome: ENVO:2100002; feature: ENVO:00000062; material: ENVO:00002003 | host: Homo sapiens | place: USA | reverse complement strand
AGCGCTAGTCTCGTGGGCTCGGAGATGTGTATAAGAGACAGGTGTACACGTTGACCGTATTCCCCTTACTGGTTTCATTTTTCAAGAAGAACCATCTGTGGATTCCGCAATCGGGTCATACGAAAAAGGAGATTACCTGATTCCAGACAGAAGCAGAACGTGGATCAAGCGCAAACAGACTGATGTAAAATATAAATGCGACATGCTTTGGTATCCTGTTTTTTCTGAAGATGGGCTGCCTGGATATGTTAGATACAACAATCTTCAAGTGTTTTACAGAGGGAGCGGAGATTGGGTGGAGGAAAGCCGGCAAACGATTATTGATAATACATGGTATCAATTTTGTCCAAAGTGTATCTTTTCCTTTGGAAGTAAGGTATTTGCTGTATGTCCTTTAGGTTATTCAGCTAATATTGAGAATGATCCATCCTTGTACTTATAGGTGTCTAAAATTACTTGTAGCGGGCTGCATATTGCAGCCCGCTACAAATCTTGTCAAATATATTTTAAATTTTCTTCCACACCGCTCCGCCGGGCACGTCGGTGACTTCGATGCCCCGGGCCTTCAGCTCGTCACGGATGCGGTCTGCCTCGGCAAAGTCCTTGGCCTTCTTGGCCTCGCCCCGGGCCTTCACCAGAGCGTCGATCTCGGGGTCCCCCTCGCCGGTGACGGTGTAGCCCGCCTGGGCCTGGGCGGCCTTTACCTTGGCCTGCTCCTCCCGCACTGCGGCCGCCTTGTCCAGCAGGGACAGGGAGAGCACCTGGTCGAAGCTGTCCAGGATGGCCAGCCGGGTGGCTCCGCTGGCCTTGGCTTTCAGGGCGTCGTACAGCAGGGTGACGGCCATGGAGGTGTTCAGGTCGTTGCCCATCTGCTGGAGAAATTTCTCTTTATACTCCGCCAGAACGGCCTCGTCCACAGATCCGTCCTGGGGGTCCAGGGCGGCGATGCGGGCGATGAGCTTGTCAAAGGCGGCCCTGGCGTTGTCCAGGTTCTCCCAGGAGAACACCAGCCCCTTGCGGTAGTGGCTCTGGAGGCAGAAGAATCGGTAGACCAGGGGATCATAGCCCTTCTCCTCCAGCAGGGAGACAGTGAGGAATTCGCCGGAGGACTTGGACATCTTGCCGGAATTGGTGTTCAGGTGGTGAACATGGAACCACTGGCGGCACCAAGGGTGGCCCAGATAGGACTCGGACTGGGCGATCTCATTGGTGTGGTGGGGGAAGGCGTTGTCGATGCCGCCGCAGTGCAGGTCCAGATACTCCCCGTTGTACTTCATGGAGATGCCGGAACACTCGATGTGCCAGCCGGGGTAGCCCACGCCCCAGGGGGAGTCCCACTTCAGGGCCTGATCCTCGAATTTGGACTTGGTGAACCAGAGGACGAAGTCATTTTTATTGCGCTTGTTGGTGTCCTCCTCCACGCCATCCCGGACGCCCACCGCCAGATCCTCCTCATCGTGGTCGTTGAACACGTAGTAGCGCTCCAGCTTGGAGGAATCGAAGTACACATTGCCCCCGGCCTGATAGGCGTAGCCCTTCTCCAGCAGGCGGGTGATGATCTGGATATACTCGTCGATGCAGCCGGTGGCGGGCTGCACCGTGTCAGGGCGCTTGATGTTCAGCTTTCGGCAGTCCTCAAAGAAGGCGTCGGTGTAATACTGGGCGATCTCCATCACGGTCTTGTGCTCCCGGCGGGCGCCCTTGAGCATCTTGTCCTCGCCGGTGTCAGCGTCGGAGCTGAGGTGGCCAACGTCAGTGATGTTCATCACCCGGTTCACGTCATAGCCGGACCAGCGCAGGAATTTTTCCAGCACGTCCTCCATGATGTAGGAGCGCAGGTTGCCGATGTGGGCGAAGTGGTACACCGTGGGTCCGCAGGTGTACATCTCCACGTGGCCGGGGGTGTGGGTCTGGAACTCCTCCTTCTTGTGGGTGGCGGAATTATATAACAGCATGATAAAAAACCTCCATTTTCTTCGGTGAGGGCGGCCTGGGCCGCCCGGGATCGTGAGAGAACTATGCCCGTTCCTTCAGGAACTGGTCATCCAGCAGCTTCTCCAGGAATTCCACACGCTGAGACAGGGCTTCCAGCCGTTCCAGGGTGGGATTCTCCACGCTGGTCTGGTCTACGTCATCGGCGTAGTGGGTGACCCGTCCGGCGATGCGGACGATCTGGGCGGGGATGCCCACGGCAGTGGCGTCCTCCGGCACCTCGCTGAGCACCACGGCGTTGGACGCGATCCGGGCGTTGTCACCCACCCGGAAGGGCCCCAGCACCTTGGCTCCGCAGCTGATGAGCACGTTGTTTCCGATGGTGGGATGGCGCTTGCCGTGGTCCTTGCCGGTGCCGCCCAGGGTGACGCCATGATAGATCAGGCAGTCGTCGCCGATCTCGGCGGTCTCGCCGATGACGATGCCCATCCCGTGGTCAATGACCAGGCGGCGGCCGATCTTGGCGCCGGGGTGGATCTCAATGCCGGTGATGTGGCGGGCCAGCTGGGAGTTCAGGCGGGCCAGGAAGGGAAGGTGGTGACAGTAGAGCCAGTGGGAGACGCGGTGGAAGATGACGGCGTGGACGCCGGGGTAGAGGAGAAAGATCTCCAGCTTGCTGCGGGCGGCCGGGTCGCGCTTCTGATAGGCGCCCAGCAATTCACTCAGTGACTGAAACATGATGTCCTCCTTGGGGGAGATCCATTCCGTCTCCCCATTTATTGTGGGCGGGAAGAACAGCGCCCGGGACATCGCGGTGCGCTCCGGCGGCTGTGCCGGAGCCGGGGAAAGGGAAGATGCAAGGGGAACGCCTCCTTTTCGCAGCTTGGACACAAACAAAAGCGCCCCTCATGCCCACAGGCATAAGAGGCGATCGCTCGCGGTTCCACTCTCATTTTTCACTCAAAGGCCGGTATCGGGGCCAGACCGGGCAGCATTACCCGCCGCGCTCCCGGACGCACTTCACATCCCGCGGACTGGGACCGCTCTCAGTCGGTGGCGTTCCCTCTCTGTCGACCGGTGGAGGATGCTACTTTTCCGTTCACAGCGCTTACGATTTATTATATTATCATCTGAAGGAAGGGGTGTCAAGGAGGAGGGAGGGCTTTTCAAAAATTTTCCCGACGCCCCGCCGGGGCGCCGGGAAAAGGGTCATCGGAAATAGACCAGGGGATCGTCCGGGCGGTCGGCCCGCTCCACCCGCTGGGCGTAGAGGACCACGCCCTCCCCCTGATAGACGGGGGACTCCTCCCACTGGATGCGGGCGGCCACCATGACCCATTCCCCCTTCTTCAGGGAGCGGGACCGGTCATACTTGCACAGGAAGCCGAAGAAGCGGATGTCCTCGGCGCAGCAGGTCATGGCGTTGCGGCCGGGGATGAAGGTGCCCTTGGGCAGCTTCATGCTGGTCATGGCCTGGGCCCGAAAGACCACGGTCTTGCCGGTGTAGCGCTCTGGGTGCTCCTGGATGTCCAAGTACCAGATGCCGTAGTCCTCGTCCTCCAGGACGATGGTGTCCGCCTCCAGGGAGTAGGGGAGGATGTCCTCCACCTCCAGCTCCTCCCCCTTCTCGTCCTCAAAGACGATCTCGCACATGCGGTTTACCGCCCGGATGGAGCGCTTCCAGCCGGACAGGGGCATGTCCGGCGTGCAGCGGTTGAAGAGGACCATATCGGCCTCGGTGACCATGTCGATGACCATGGACTGCATGTTGGAGCGGTACATCTCGAAGGTGGAGCCGTCGATGACGTCGATGGCCTGGTAGAGCCCCCAGGTCTTGGGCAGCTTCAGGTCCCGGAGGATCTGGATGGGCCACATGCCGTTGTACTCCAGGAGCACCCGCTCCGGCTGATAGCGGCGGTCGATCTCCTGGAGAAAGCTGGTGTTCAGCTGGGCCTGGTCCTGGACAGGGACCAGGCGGGTGTTCCGCCTGGTCAGCTGCTCCGGATCATACTCCGTCTCGCCGTCCTCACACATCAGCAGGACGGTGCGCTGCCCATCGGCAAAATAATCCATATTCAGGGTGTCGGTGAGCAGAGTGGTCTTGCCGCTGTCCAGAAAGCCGGTGATGAGGTACAGCGGGATACGGGGATCTTTCATGCAGCCTCACCTCACGCCAGCAGGAACAGCTTTTCCAGCCTGGCCTCGTCCAGGCCCGCGCCGATGACGCACAGGCGGCCGGTGTAGTCGGCGCTGCCCTCCCGGATCTGGAACTCGCCGGGGACCAGGTCGAAGTGGAGCCAGCCCTCGCTGTCCTGATCGGGGACTATGCCCTTGGAGCGGAGGATGGTGCCGTAATCCTCCGTCATGGCCAGGACGGAAAGAATGTCCTGGAGTTCCTCCCGGCTGTACTTCCGAGGAGTCTCCCGGCCCCAGCTGGTGAATACCTCGTCGGCATGGTGATGGTGGTGGAAGGTGGAGTGGATGCAGCTGTCGCACAGGTCGCAGGAGCCGCAGGCCCCCTCGCAGCCCAGCTCAGCGTGGATGGCGTCCAGCTCCTCATGGGTGTGGTGATGGCCGCAGGAGCAGGAGTCCCCGTGGTCATGGTCGTGGTGGTGCTCGTGCTCATGCTCGTGGTCATGGTGGTGGTCATGGCCGCAGGAGCAGGGCTCGTCCTCCCCGTGGTCGTGGTGGTGTCCGATCTCCTCCATCAGCTCGCGGGCCAAGTCGTGGCCCCCCTCCATGGCAGAGACGATCTGGGCGCCGGTGAGCTGGTCCCAGGGGGTGGTGAGGATAGCCGCCTTGGCGTTGTGGGGACGCAGCATGGCTACGTCGGCGGCCAGCTTGGCCTGGTCCATGTTCTGGGTCCGGCTGAGGAGGATAGCGGAGGCGTGCTCCACCTGGTTGTTGAAGAACTCGCCAAAGTTCTTCATATAGATCTTGCACTTCACCGCGTCCACCACGGTGACAAAGCTGTGCAGTTCCAGGGGGGCACCGCCGTCCCGCACCCGCTCCACGGCGGCGATGACATCGGACAGCTTGCCCACGCCGGAGGGCTCGATGATGATACGGTCGGGCGAATAGGTGTCCAGCACCTCCTTGAGGGCGGTGCCGAAATCCCCTACCAGGGAGCAGCAGATGCAGCCGGAATTCATCTCCGTGATCTGGACGCCGGCATCCTTCAGAAAGCCGCCGTCGATGCCGATCTCACCGAACTCGTTCTCGATCAGGACCACTTTCTCGCCATGGAAGGACTCGGAGAGGAGCTTCTTGATGAGCGTGGTCTTGCCGGCACCCAAAAACCCGGAGATAATGTCGATTTTGGTCATGGTGACACAGATCCTTTCTTCAAACAAGGCGGCAGGGCCGCCGGATGGACAGAGGGGGAAGGGGGAGCGCCGGATACCAGAGCCTGGTATCCGGCGCATAGCAGTCCGGGAAATTACTTCTGCCGAACGGTGATCTCGTTGCGCTTGGGTCCGGTGGAGACCAGGGTGATGGGATAGCCGATCCTGGACTCCAGGAAGTCCACATAGGCCTTTGCCTGCTGAGGCAGGGCCTGGTAGTCGGTGCAGCCCCGGATGTCGCACTTCCAGCCGGGGAGCGTGGTGAACACGGGCCTGGCCCGCATCAGCTCCGGGGTGGTGGGGAAGCGGTCGGTGACTGTCCCGTCGATCTCATAGCCGGTGCACACCGGGATCTCATCCAGATAGCCCAGTACGTCCAGGCAGGTCAGAGCCACCTGGGTGGCCCCCTGGACCATGCAGCCGTACTTGGTGGCCACAGTGTCGAACCAGCCTACCCGGCGGGGACGGCCGGTGGTGGCGCCGAACTCGCCCTTGTCACCGCCGCGGCGGCGCAGCTCATCTCCCGCCTCGCCCAGCACCTCGCTGACGAAGGGCTCGGTGTTGGAGCCCACAGAGGAGGAGTACGCCTTGGTGACGCAGATCACGTCCTCCACAGCGGTGGGGGGGACGGCGGCCCCCACGCAGCCGAAGCCGGCCAGGGTGTGGGAGGAGGTGGTCAGGGGGAAGATACCCAGGTCAGGGTCCTTCATAGAGCCCAGCTGGCCCTCCAGCAGGACGGTCTTGCCCGCCCGCAGGGCGTCGTGAACAAAGGTGACGGCGTCCCCCACATAGGGGCGGATCTGCTCCCGCAGCTCCATCAGCTGCTGGTACAGCTCGTCCACGTCCAGGGAGGGCTTGTGGTACAGGTGCTCGAACAGCACATTTTTCAGGGAGACGGCGGCGGTCAGGCGCTCCCGCAGCCGGTCCTCGTGGAACAGGTCGCAGACCTGGATGCCGATCTTGGCGTATTTGTCCGAGTAGAAGGGGGCGATGCCGCTCTTGGTGGAGCCAAAGGCCTTGCCGCCCAGGCGCTCCTCCTCGTAGCTGTCCTGGAGACGGTGGTAGGGCATCAGGATCTGGGCCCGCTCCGAGACGATCAGGTTGGGGGCGGGGACGCCCTGGCTGGTGATGGAGCCCAGCTCGTCCACCAGCTTCTGGATATCCAGTGCCACGCCGTTGCCGATGATGTTGGTCACATGGGGATAGAAGGTGCCGGAGGGGAGGATGTGCAGGGCGAACCGGCCATAGTCGTTGATGATGGTATGGCCCGCGTTGGCCCCGCCCTGAAAGCGGATGACCACGTCGGACTGCTCTGCCAGCATGTCCGTGATCTTGCCCTTGCCCTCGTCGCCCCAGTTGGCGCCTACGATCGCTTTTACCATATCTGTTACCTCCGTGGACCGGGATTCGCAACCGCACAGCGGATTTGCCTTATCCGGCCAACATGACAGCATTCTTATTATACTTCCTCTAAAAGAGGGATGCAAGGGAAAAAGCTGTTTTTCCCATGTATTTTTCCGAACAACGGCAGAAATGGAGCCCATGAGTCTGCGGAGACGATAGGGCGGGAGAACATTGACAGAATGGTAAAAAAACATTAAAATGAAAAAAGCGCCTTTTTTGGTCGGAATGGACAAAGCTCTGCGGTGAGCCGGCGCGGAGTGGAAGAAATTTTCCCCGGGACAGGCGCTCAGACACCCCGGACTGCACATGCGGTCCGGGAGAAATAGGGAGGTAGCAGAGTATGAGAGCAATGACAAGACGCGCGCTGGCGCTGGTGCTGACCCTGGCCATGGCGCTGTCCCTGTGTCTGGCGGCCCAGGCCGCCGGCCCCCAGGTGACGGTGACCCTGGATGGGACGGCGCTGGAGCTGGAGGTCCCCGCCTATATCGACGGGCAGGACCGGACCCAGGTCCCCGCCAGCATCGGCCCCCAGCTGGGGCTGACGGTCCAGACTGGTGACGGGAGCGTCACCTTCACCAAAGGAGAGGCCAGCCTGACCTTCCAGGACGGGGCCAAGGAGGCGGGCGGCGTGACCATGGACACCGCCGCCGACCTGTCCGGCGAGGTGGGCTATGTGCCCCTGACCTATCTGGCCCAGTTCTTCGGCTTCCAGGTGGCCTGGAACGGCGTCACCCGCACTGCGGCGGTCACCAGCACGGCCGCGGAGGAGGAGACCGCTGTGACCAAGCTGCCCCAGCTGGTGTATTCAGAGCTGGAGAGCCTGATGGCCCAGCAGGCAGCCCAGTATCAGACCAAGGACAACGTGGTGCCCATGCTGTGGCAGGGCGTGCTGGAAATGGACGTCCAGGTGGGCGATGCCGCCCGCACCGCCAAGCTCTATGTGCCCCAGGGCACGCCCCAGGGCGCCATGTTCGTGGTGATGAACGTCCCTGAGGGCCTGAACGCCGTGAGCTTCATGGAGACCAGCGGCTGGATGGACAAGGCGGACGAGGAGGGCTTTTGCCTGTTCGTGCTGGAACCCGCCCAGGGTACTCCCTGGGGAACTCTGGAGGAGGAGCAGGCATACATCAATGCCGGCATCAGCGCCGCCAAGGCGGGCAAGTGGCTCCAGCCCGGTCCCAGCATGTACCTGGTGGGCTACGGTGCCATGGGTACCTGCCTGCAGAAGTACGCCATGGAGAATCCCCTGAATATCGCCGGAGCGGTGTTCCTGGATGCCAGCCTCATTGACGCCGGCTACATGGCGTCCAACGGGGATGTGTCCTTTGATACCGATACCAAGACCTACGGCGTCACCCGCAAGGAGGTGCCGGTGCCCGTCAAGATCGTGGAAAGCACCATGACGGAGCAGGCAAAGGCTGTGGCGGACTACTGGCAGGCCGCAGCCAACAACAAGAACGCCGTGGAGCGCTTTGCTCCTGAAGGCGGCGAGATCCTGGCGGCCGCCGTGGTCACCGAAGAGGGGAACTATGACTACGCCCTGCCTGCCACCACCGACATGATCTGGGACTTCATGGGCCAGTTCTACCGCTACGGCGGCGGTGTGCTGTCCAACGCTATCTCCTGGAAGGTGGACTATGAGGAGATGGGAGTGGAGTTCCGAAGCTTCACCGACTCCCAGGGCATCGACCGGCAGTATCTGGTCTATATCCCTGAGGCTTACCGCGGCAGCGGCGAGCAGCTGCCCGTGGTCATCGCCTATCACGGAGCCTCCACCTCTATGCGCAATTTCTTTGAGAATACCTTGTGGTACAATATCGCCGATGAGGAGGGCATCATGCTGGTGTTCCCCGAGTCCACCCTGGTGCCGGTGCCCCCCACCCTGGGCGGCGGCGAGGCCAACCCCACCGCCTACCGCGCGCTGTGGCAGGTGGAGGACCCTGAGCTGCGCTACACCGACGTGGTGTATGCCGAGGACCTGCTGGACCAGCTGATCGCAGTCTATCCCCAGGTGGATCAGGGCCGCATCTACTGCACCGGCCACTCCATGGGCTGCATGATGACCCACTACCTGGGTAGTGCCGAGGTCTCCCACCGCTTCGCCGCCATGGGCGCCACCTCTGGCCCCCTGATGGCCAGGGAGGAGACGGGATCCCAGACCGTGCCCATGTTCATGACCATGGCCCAGTACGACATGTGGAGCTATGACCTGAACCAGGACGACACCATGACCACCCAGGCGGTGGACATGTGGCTGGTCCGCAACGGGCTGGCGGACGCCTCCAACGTGGTCGAGGTCCGTAAGACCGGGGCCACTGAGACCTATGTGGAGGGCCGCTACAACAACTCCGTCTGGGAGAATGAGGACGGCATCCCTCTGTTCCGCTACGCCTGGGTCACCGGCAAGGACCATGTGAACCTGCCGGCAGAGAACCAGCTGCTGTGGGACGAGTGGTTCAGCCAGATCACCCTGGACACTGAGATAGGCGTGCGCGCCTATCAGGGACAGGCCATCGGCTGAGTCAGACAAGAGAACAGAAGCGACCGGGAGGGCGCGGCATCCGCCGCGCCCTCCCTCAGTTTGTCGCCCCATTTTTTCAGAGAGATGCTTCAAGATCAGGAGGGAGAGGAACAATGTGAATTTTAAATGGATCAATGTGATATTTGCATTGGACATAAGTGAGCAAAAAAGATAAAATTTCATTAAAAGATAGACATAAATTTATATAGAATACATGATAAAAGCGAGCTGAGAGTTCTAAGATATCAACCATTTACTTTTGGAAAATATAAGTATGTAGCTGGTTGAATTTTTTGTTCGTGCGAAAGCTGGGCCCAGCTTTCCTATTTACTACGTAAATAGGAAGACTCTATATACTGGGATAGAACAAAGGAGGAAAAATGATGAGAAACAGGTATTTCAAACGTATCCTTTCCCTCGCGATGTCCCTGGCCATAGTACTGTCGTTGTGTCTGACTGCTCAAGCAAAAAATTCCATAACCGTTATATTGGATGGGCATCCAATTGAACTTTCCGCACCTGCGTACATCGACAAAAATGATCGTACTCAAGTTCCAGTTACGATTGGTCCCCAACTGGGGATAACCTATCATGAAGGAAACGGCGAAGTCACTTTTATAAAAGGCGAAAAAAGCCTTACTTTTAGGAATGGAGAAAAATCAGCAGGCAGCACCGCAATGGATACTGCGGCAAATCTTTCGGGGAAGGTTGGATATGTGCCTTTGGCCTATCTTGCCCAGTTTTTTGGGTATAGAGTTGCATGGTCTGCCTCAAATAATACGGTGACGCTGACCAAAGCTCCGGAACTAACAGTAGATGATATCAAGAATATTCAGGCGTATTCCGAGTTGACTTATTATGCGGTTGCGGTGACCAGAGTGGATATCACATACAAAGATGGCGTAGATGTCTCTGATGTACAAGCATCTGACTATCACCTGATTGACCGTGGATATCTGTACCCAGATTTTGGAGAACTGCCGATTGAAGATGTAGATGTCCATGGTCAGGTTGTGACACTGACGATTGACCGCGACACCACCGCAAATGATGAGAACGCCTATATCTATGCAGGAGCCAATGCCACTGGAAATCGGGCTAAAGATGATGTCTACGGGACCCATGCTACATTCTCCTGGTATCGTGAAAACGATGGCGACATTGTGGAGGCGGCCCGTGCATTCCAATACCGAGATACTGAGCTGAAGCTGTGGCATGAGGGCGAAAGTGAAGAAAATGCACTTTGTCAGGCGGATGAGAAGGGAAACTATATCTCTGGTGGGAAATGGGGGCCCACGGAGATTGAGTATTTCACAGATGTCTCAACGGGAAGCTTTACCAAAAATAATAAAACCCATCTCTATACAAAGGGCGGGTTTATGACTTTGGAAGAATTAGGAATTCAAATTCCCAGCTCCAGCGGGATAGAAGGCGATTATGTAATGGCCTATGCCGCATTTCCGGATGGGTACGATCCTAACAAGGAGTATCCACTAATTGTTTCACTTCCTGGTAATAATGCTGCCATGTGGGATATTGTAGAACATGGAGAAATCGTAGCAACCAATCCATACGGGGCTACGTTCTTCAATGGGTCGGCAATCAATTGGTATGACAAAGGCATTGATGCTATTGTCATTTATATGTCTCATCGGTATTACACTGACTTTGCAAATAGCGTATCTGACCCGACAGATTTGAGTTTGGATGGATACAATTATGTTAAGGATGACATGGCAGTTATTGATTATTTTATAGAGAACTATGGGGCAAAAGCGAACCATGTAGTTTTGACTGGAGATTCGCGTGGAACAAAGACAGGGAGCAATATTATTAAGGCATATCCCGGCAGAATCAGTACTTTCCTTTGTATCAACGGAAATTGGGGTGAATGGGGACAGTGGGGAAGTGTCTATACAGACGCTGATTACAAAACTGCAGCTGAGAATGGACTTTCTGTTTGGTGTATTGATGGTGAACTGGATTTTGACAATGTGGAGATTATTGACAAGGTACGACAGATATACACAGAAGCTGGATACACTGAAGAGGAGATTGCCGATAAATTAAGGCTGACTGGCATTGCAACTGAATATAATTACTACTGGGGAGAGACGGACCATTCTGCTACAAAATTTGTATATTGGTATTTGATGGATACTATTTATTATGGTCCGGGCCATGTTGAGAACGGCCAGATTGTTTATGATGATGTAAGCAGGCATTCTTATGAGCTCAAAGGAAAGCTGAATGAGGATGGCACATATGAGACTGCGGGACATGTATATCCTGTGTACACGGATACTTTAATTGACTGGGTAATGTCAACAGATCGAGAAATCGAGGTCAAAAAGTAAAGAAAAATGGTGGGGATCTTGCATGCAAGATCCCCACCATTTTTATAAAAATACGTGGGGGCCTATGAATTCCGGAACGTCTAGAGAAAAAATGAAGATAGAACAAAAAAGTGTGGATTGACGCTTTGTTCACATCTGAATAAGATAGGTGATACATGGCGCTCCTTTTTGAGAAATAGGACAAAGGGGGTGGCTCAGCAGAGAAAGTGGAGAGAGGAGCGGAAGGGGCGCCGGAGAAATGAAACAAGAGGAGGGCATCCAACGTGAGAGCGATGACAAAACGGATCTTATCTTTGGCGCTGACGCTGGCCATGGTGCTGTCGCTGTGCCTGACGGTCCAGGCAAAGGGCTCTGTGACCGTCACTTTGGACGGACGGGCCCTGGAACTGACCGCTCCTGCCTATGTGGACGGGAACGGCAGGACCCAGGTGCCGGTGACCATCGGCCCCCAGCTGGGGCTGACCTACCAGCAGAAGGAGGGTGAGGTCACCTTTGTAAAGGGGG
>OWIY01000715.1_pt1 | contig 12116 bp, 15 predicted proteins | sample 1732841 | NCBI WGS metagenome assembly OWIY01 (sample SAMN05065760, study PRJEB22554) | human gut metagenome | biome: ENVO:2100002; feature: ENVO:00000062; material: ENVO:00002003 | host: Homo sapiens | place: USA | reverse complement strand
CCTACTCTCTTACCATACCACATCTATACCCCCTTAGAGCTTGCAGCAAATCTGCTTCAACTTTATCCACATCCTTTTTCCATTTCACCTAGAAATCCACATTCTTTTCCTGTTTATACCCAATAAACCCTAAGCCGACTTCCAACCAGACGCACTCCACCACTTCTCTCCTACGCTCTCAAACTCTTCCCACAACGCAAAAAAGACCCCGTACCCCTCAGGATACAGAGTCTTTTGAAAAATCTTTATATGACCTTTGTGAGTAAAAAATTGAGTAAAACACTTACCCAATCGCCCGCAAACCCTTGATTTTACAGGCTTCTACTCGCATGTATAAGGCATCAGAGCTAAGTGTCTTGCTCTCTTGATCGCAACGGTTAAAGCTCTCTGGTGCTTTGCGCAGTTGCCGGTGATTCTTCTGGGAAGGATCTTACCTCTCTCAGATACGTATCTCTTTAACTTGTTTACGTCCTTGTAATCGATCTCGCCGTTCTTATCGCCGCAGAATACGCAGACTTTTTTTCTTCTATGCATGCCGCCTCTTCTTACTCTGGAAGAATCGGATTTGCCGTCTTTATTAAATGCCATTTTTAATTACCTCCTGTCAGAATTAATTGAATGGAAGTCCTTCGTCCTCGACTCCATCAGGAATATTCATAAATCCGTCGCCGATGGCACTGGACGGAGCAGGTCTTGTCCCCTGCTGGTAGCTGCTGCGGTTATTGTTTCCGCCATAGCTTCCGCCTCCAAAGCCGCTGTCGCCGCTCTGGTTCTTGCTGTCGGCAAACTCCTGGTCCTCTACGATCACATCGGTCGTATAGACCTTCTGGCCATCCTTATTTACATAGCTGCCGGTCTGGATCCTGCCGGACACCAGCACGCGCATGCCCTGGCGGAAATACTTTTCAGCAAATTCGCCGGCGCGGTCAAAAGCTACGATATTAATAAAATCCGCAGTCTGACCCTGGTCTCCGTCCTGGCTTCTTCTGCCTCTCCGGTCAACGGCCAGCGTATATCTGGCAATGGCCATGGAACGCTCGCCCTGGGAATAACGCACTTCGGGATCTCTGGTCAATCTACCCATAAGGATAACTTTATTCATATAATCACACTTTCTTTATTAAGCGTCCTGTCTTACGCAAAGGTAACGGATCACAGACTCCATGATGCGGACATGTGCCTCTACCTCGTTCGGGCAGTTGGAATCACCTTCAAAATGAATGAAGTAGTAGAATCCCTCTTTCATTTTCTGGATCTCATAAGCAAGCTTTTTCTTGCCCCATTCATCCACATCTGTAACAGTTCCGCCGAAACGGGTGATATAGCCTTTCACCTTCTCCAGAGCGGCTGTTCTCTCATCGTCCTCAAGCTTTGCGCTCAGAACAACTGCTAATTCGTATTTGTTCATAGTTTCTTTCCCTCCTTGTGGTCTCTGGCCCCCGCTTTTCAGTAACGAGAGCAAGGAATTAATATGTCACAGGTAATTATCATAACAAATGCACGGGGAAAATGCAAGCGTTTTCTTCTTGTTTTCCGCAATGTTTTTTCTCTTTCTGCACATTTTCTGTTTTTCTAGCCATCCTCCCCAAAATGCTCCCGTATCCGCTCCTTCAGATGCCGCACATATGCCTCGCCTGCTTCTCCTAATCCCCGATCGCGGGAATAGATATAGCCTAAGATCAGAGGATCAAAGGGCAGGGGGACCGTCACTACGCCATTGGCCTCGTTATACGCTCTGGAATGGGGAAATACAAGGCTGAAAGCGTTGGTGCTGGCCACCAGGGAAATCCGTGAGGCGATGGACTGGACCCGGATCAACTTGTCTGGATTGACCACGCTGGACCAGGGCGTCCAGTTTAAATTTCCTCCGTTCCCATCTGTATACGCCACATACGGATAATTCTTGAGCTTCGCAAAATCAAAGGGCGATTCCCTTAAAAGCGGATGGTTTCTGGAAAGCTGCACGGAAAAAGATGCCTCCGCCACATCCCTGTACTCCAGGTGAAACAGATTGCAGTACCGGTTAAAATCCGCATAATGGCCTTTGGTGTCGATGGTGACCACCAGATCGCAGAGATCCTGGTGAAGGAGCTCCAGCGTTTTGACCCCGGTACCGGAAGCGCAGGACAGGTTCACCTTGTCGTAGCCCTGGTAATCCCTGCAAAGATCCCGGAACGCCTCAAAGGCCGGGTAATACATGGGATAAACCAGACGGAACCGGCAGGCATCAGCTCCATCTCGGCAGAGGTCCTTTCAAAGATGGGAAAGCCCAGCTCCTGCTCCAGATTTTTTATGGCGCTGCTCAGATTTGGCTGGGACAGGAACAGGTTTTTTGCTGCCCTGGACGCGGAGCCGCACCGGGCGATCTCCAGAACGTATTGAAGCTGCTGTATGGTCATGATCCATCTCCTCCCTCTGTCTGCTGTGCTTCTTCTATGTACGGTATCAATCTCTTCCTGGTTCCAGCACCATTATATCTGTTTTTCTTTTTAAAGTCCATCGCTGGAATTTATAGCCGCCTATAAATAAAACATATTTGTGATCTATCCATCCAGACAGTATACTTATTTTCAAAATGATACAAGGTTTTATAGGAATAGGAGGTTATTCTTATGGATAATGCACAAATCATCCGCGATGCCGTCCGTGAAAAAGCACAGATCATCACCGGGCTCAACCGGGCCGTATGGGAATACGCCGAGCTGGGCTACCAGGAAACGAAAAGCGCGGCGGCCATCATAAAAGCCCTGGAGGACGACGGCTTTACAGTAACTAAGGAGCTGGCCGGGATCCCTACGGCATTTAAGGCTGTCTGGGGAAGCGGTTCTCCCGTGGTCGGCATCCTGGGCGAATATGACGCCCTTCCTGGCCTGAGCCAGAAAGCCGGAACCGCCGAGCCTGTGCCGGACGAGGGCCATACCACTGGCCACGGCTGCGGTCACTGCGCCCTGGGAGCCGGAGCCGCAGGAGCCGCCATGGCTGCAAAGGCGTACCTGGAGCAGAGCGGAAAAACCGGCACTCTGGCATTTTTCGGCTGTCCGGCGGAAGAGCAGGGCTTCGGAAAGGGCTTTATGGCCAAGGCCCGCTGCTTTGACGGGGTGGACATGATGTTCACCTGGCATCCGGCAGACCAGAACGTTCCCATGGGGACCCGCATGGTGGCCAACTATAAGGTCCGCTTTGACTTCACTGGCATCTCCGCCCATGCGGGCGCAGCCCCGGAAAAAGGCCGGAGCGCCCTGGACGCCTGCGAGCTGATGAATGTGGGCGTCAATTACATGAGAGAGCATGTGATCAGCGACGCCAGGATCCATTATGCCTATCTGGACAACGGCGGCGAAGCTCCCAACGTGGTCCAGGACCATGCCTCCCTGCTGTATTTCATGCGCGCCCCGAAGCTGGCCCAGAGCAGCGAGATCCTGGCCCGGATCAAAAAGATCGCCCAGGGTGCGGCCCTGATGACTGAGACCGAGGTCAAGGTCAGAGTCCTGGGCGGCTTAAGCGATGTGATCCCCAACCCCACCGCCTTCCAGGTGCTTTCCGACGCCTATGTGGAAATGGGAGGCCCCAAGTTTGACGAGGAGGATTATGCCATTGCGAGAAAATTCCTGGCCATTCTTCCCGAGGATGATAAAAAGGCCATGGTCCAGAAAATGGCTGTCCTCCACAAAATGATGCCGGAGGAGTTTGAAAAGCGGCCCTTAAATTCCGTTGTGATCCCTTACAGCCCCCTGATGCGCCAGAAGGTGCTGACCGCCTCCAGCGACGTGGGCGATGTAAGCTACCTGGTTCCCACCGCCCAGCTTACCGCCTCCGCAGCCATCCCCGGCACCGGCTACCACACCTGGCAGTACACCGCCCAGGTGGGCACCTCCATCGGCGGAAAAGCCTGTCTTGCGGCAGCAAAGGCCATCGGACTGGCCTGCACCAGGATCTTTGACGATCCGGCCCTGGCTGACCAGGCGGAAAAAGAACTGCTGGAAGAGACCGGCGGCGTTTATGTATCCCCGATCCCCGATGACCTCACCTATGTGGACGCCATGTAATGAAGGAGGAACACAGATGACCTTTAATGGAATCATGAACAGTCCCCTGCTCTACGGACTAGTGGGGCTGGGAATCGCCTATATTATCCTGTTTTGTCTGATCACACTGAAAAAAGCCTACAAACACGCCCTGGAGCTGGGGATCACCAAAGAAAAGCTCAAACTGGTGATCACCTCCTCCGCCATTTATTCTGTCGTCCCGTCCATTTCCATCGTCATCGGCCTTTTCAGCCTAGCGTCGGTCCTGGGCGTGCCCTGGTCCTGGTTCCGTCTTTCCGTGGTGGGCTCCGTCACATACGAGCTGATGGCGGCCGACATGGTGGCCACCGGAACCGGCTATGAGTCCGTGGCAGCCTTAAACGCCGCCGGAGACGCCTCTGTGGTCGGCACCGTTATGTTCGTTATGAGCATCTGCATCATGGGCGGCCTCATTGCCATTCCTTTATTCGGCAAAAAGATCCAGATGGGACTTACCAAAGCCAGGAACAAGCACGGAGAGCTGGGGGCTCTGATCACCGGCGTTCTTTCCCTGGCCATCATCGAGGCCTTCCTTCCCATGCAGTTAATGAAGGGCAAGGTACACCTGGCCGTTGTATTTACGTCCTGCATCATCGTTCTGATCCACTTACAGATCATCAAGCGGTTCAAATGCCTGTGGCTCAGGAACTTTGTCATGGCAAACACCCTGCTCCTGGGCATGGCGTCCTCGCTGGTCTGGATCAGGATACTTGGTTAATTTAGGAGGAACACAATATGGATAAAAAATACGAAGACAGCATTCACCGGACCGGACGGATCGGCATCATCATCGGGATCATACTCATGCTGGGCATTCCAGCGGTCATTTCCAGCGTATACGACGTATGGCCGGAAAGCGCAGCCCAGGTCATCACCGCAGGCAGCGGCCTGCTGGCCGTGTTCATTCCCACCTGCATCGCTGAGGTGTTCAGCTACACCCCGATCCTGGGCTCCTCTGCATACATTACCTTCTTAACGGGCAATGTCATGAACCTGAAGGTCCCCGTTGTGGTAAACGCCCAGATCATGTCTGACACAGCCTCCGGTACAGAGGAGGGCGACGCGGTAGCCACCATCGGCGTAGCCGTGTCCTCCATCGTCACCACCCTGATCATTGTAGCCGGCGTGATCCTTCTGGTGCCCTTACGCCCCATCCTCACCAGCCCCACGGTGCAGACGGCCACCACCTATCTGCTCCCGGCCCTGTTCGGCGGCATCTTCTTAAGCTTCGTAAACAACGACTGCGGAGACTATGTTGCCAAAGGAAAGCCGCTGACCATGATCCTCCCGCTCTTAGTGGTATTCGGTGTTAACGCCGTGTTCCCCCTGGCCGGAATGGAGGGCTTTGTGGTCCTGATCCGTATGGTACTCACTGTACTCTGTGCAGTGGTGCTCTATAAAGCCGGGATCATTAAGATGATCCCCAAGGAAAAGAAGAAAAAAGCCTGACGCAAAAGGGGCCGTTGTAAAAAGCCGAATCCGCGCTTTTACAACAGCCCCTCTTTTTTATTCCTTTTTCTCGGCCTTCCGCAGGCCCCTGGTATTTTTCTCCACCAGCCGTCTGGTCACCATGACCATATGGCCGCAGCCCAGGCATTTCAGCCGGAAGTCTGCGCCCACCCTCAGGATCTCCCATTCCTGGCTTCCGCAAGGGTGGGGCTTTTTTAATTTGACGATATCTCCTACTTCATACTCCATTGGATCCCTCCCTATGTTTCCGGGCGGAACGGCTCTGCCCCGTCTGCTCTTGCCCGTCCTTTACTGCCCGAGCGCTGCACGGATCTCCTTCCGCACATCTTCTCCCAGAGGCGGGAGCTTCAGAGCTGCCAGGCTGCTGTCCAGCTGGGCCGTACTGCTGGCCCCGACCAGAACAGAAGTCACCTCCGGCCTCCGTAAGATCCAGGCCAGGGCCATCTGGGCCAGGGTCATGCCGCCCGCTCTGGCAATGTCGTTTAACTTCTTTATTTTTTCCAGCGTCTCCGCATCCAGATATCTGGCTGCCACGGTGCTCCCCTCCCGGGCCGGCCGGGATCCCCCGGAGGTATTTGTCCGTCAGCGCACCCTGGGCCAGAGGCGAAAAGCAGATGCAGCCCACGCCGTTCTCTGAAAGGACGGAAAACAGGCCGTCCTCCGCCTGGCGCTCCAGAAGGTTGTAGCGCACCTGATGGATCAGGCACGGCGTATGGTTCTCCCTTAAAAGCTTCACCGCCGCAGCAGTCTGCTCCGCATTATAATTGGAGATCCCCACGTACAAGGCCTTTCCCTGGCGCACCATATCGCTTAAGGCCTCCATGGTCTCTTCCAGGGGCGTTTCCGGATCCGGCCGGTGATGGTAAAAAATATCCACATAGTCCAGGCCCATGCGCCTTAAGCTCTGGTCCAGGCTGGCCATGAGATATTTCCTGGAGCCCCAGTTTCCATAGGGCCCCTGCCACATATCGTACCCGGCCTTGGTGGAGACGGCCAGCTCGTCCCGGTACGGTCCCAGACAATCCTTTAAGGCCCGGCCGAAGTTCTCCTCTGCCAGCCCCCTGGCCGGATGGCCGTAATTGTTGGCCAGATCAAAGTGGGTGATGCCCCGGTCGAAAGCATGGCACAGGATCTCCTCCTGCTCCTTAAGGGTCTTTTCAGTCCCGAAATTCTGCCACAGTCCCAGGGACATGGCAGGGAGCTTAAGACCGCTCCTTCCGCAGCGCTTATATTCCATTCCTTCGTAACGCCGTTCTGACGGATGATACATACCCGGTCACTCCTTTCTGTCCCGGAGCTTAAACTCCGGCCGCATCTCCCAGGATCTCTCCAATGGGACCGCTGATCACCAGATCCGCCCGGCTGTCCATGGGCGTCACGGATTTATTGATCAGCACCAGCTTTTTTCCCCCATAGTAGTCGATGAGCCCGGCCGCCGGATACACCGTTAAGGAGGTTCCTCCGATGATCAGGACATCGGCATTGGAAATATAATAAACGGCCTTCTGGAGCGTATGCTGGTCCAGCCCCTCTTCATAGAGGACCACATCCGGCTTGATGACGCCGCCGCAGGTACATCTGGGAACGCCCTCTGACTCCAGGACCGCCTCCAGGCCATAAAATTTCCCGCATTTTGTACAGTAATTCCTGAGCACCGAGCCGTGCAGTTCCAGCACCTCCCGGCTCCCGGCCTTCTGATGGAGACCGTCGATGTTCTGGGTGATCACCGCCCGGAGCCTTCCCTCCTGCTCCAGCTTCGCCAGGGCCTTATGGGCCCGGTTGGGCTCTGCATCGGGGAACAGCATCTTATTCCGGTAGAACCGGTAAAATTCCTCGGGTCTTCTCATATAGAAGGTGTGACTCAGAATGGTCTCCGGCGGGTATGCATACTGCTGGTTATACAGACCGTCGGTACTCCGGAAATCCGGGATCTTGCTCTCGGTGGACACGCCTGCACCGCCGAAAAATACGATATTCTCACTCTCAGAAAGCCACTGCTTCAAAGTTTCGCGCTCTGTCATCTCTGGCACTCCTTTCCCCAGGCCGAACGCCCGGAATGGATCCTCAGCCCCCGGAACGGCCCCTAAACCACCTCGTCCAGAAAAACTCCGTGGAACGGCTCGATATACTGGCCGTAAGGAACGTTTTCCACCTGCTCCGGCAAGGCATACCCGAACAGCCACTGGGTCAGCTCTGCGATGGTGAACACCTCCATTTTTCCCTTGGCAATGAACCGGGATTCCTGGATGATCTCAGAGCCGCTCTTATTTAACTTCCAGATCCATGCCCCCTGGTTCTGGGGAATAAACAGGTCATGGATCCCGATCTCAACGGTCACCTCATCCTCCGGACACGCCTCTGAAAGGCGGATATTTTTTACAAATTCCGGCATACATACGATCCGGGCCATGATGGCCGGCTTTGTGCCCGCCAGGGTCCGGTAGCGCTCCCCTGTATACAGGTACCGCAGCTCCCGTTCCTTAAGCCCCCATTCGCTTTCCATGCCAATGAACCAGTCGTCCTCATAGATCAGGTTCACGAAGCCGTTCTCACTCTTCAGCTCCTTTTCCATCCGTTCCAGGTAAGCCGGATCCCGGACGGCGAACACCTCATACTGGCGCTTCAGCCAGGCATTCTGCCAGTCAGCCAGTTCCTTATACAGGGCGCTTCCCTCCAGGGCCATCCTCCGAAGATCCTTATTGTATCCCAGGACCCACCGGGGCTGGTCGAAAACAAACCGGAAATCATACGGATAATACAAGGATTCCCGGGCAGGCATCAAAAATGCAAAGGGCATCCGCTCCTCCTGCATGTCCCGCAGCATGGTCAGCAGCAGGCTCCTCATATGGCCCTTGTGACGCTCGCTGACCGCCGTTGCCACGCCTACGATATAGTCGCAGGTCCTCACATCCCCCCGCATGGAGACTGCGTAGGGATTCCTCTGGAGCATGGCCACGATCCGCCCCTCCTCCTCACAGACCAGGATCCGGTTGTCCTTTGTTTTTTCCTTATAATAATAGTCTCCGAAGGATACAGAATCCTCTGGAAACGCCTCGTTCCAGAGCGCTCTTGTCCTTCCCTTTTCTTCTGCTTCCAGATATCGGATCATAACCTGTTTTCTTCCTTCCCCCGGCCCTCCTCCGGCCACAGCTGCCGGATCCTGAATTTTCTGGCGAATTCCATGGGCTCATAGGACAGCTTGGCCTGGCGCAGCGCCGGAAGCCCCATGTCGTCCTCCCGGTTCACGATCTCCGCCTCGGGAAATTCATGGATCAGGAACTGCTGATTGATAAACTGATAAAGCCCCCGGATCTCCGGATTCGCCTTTTCGATATGGATGATGGCCATTTTTTCTTTTTCATTGTAGCTGCCGATGGCAAAGGCCTCCAGCTGGCCGTCGATGTAAATGCCGCCCATGTGTACATGGAACGCGCTGCAGTTTCTTAATATATCGTGGATCCCTTCCACCTCATAGTCCAGGTGACCCTCCACCTCTTGCCCCTTCTGGGCTCTCCATTTATCCAGGAACCGCCACACATCCAGACCGTCGGAGCAGCCCAGGGTCCTGTACTCATACCGGCCGGCATACTCTCTTTTTAAATAATTAATGTGGTTTTTCTTCTTCCCCAGCTTTTTCCCGGATAAAACCTTCAGGGACTCCGCACTATAAATATAATCCCTGGCATCCGGAAGCTCCTCCACCGCATACCGGTCTTTTGGAAGCTTTAAATACTCCACCGCCTCCTCATCCGCCAGGAAGATCTCCAGCGGCAGATGGAGATCCTCATTAAAATACTGCTCCAGCTCTTTAAAATAATGGGGCAGGTCCTCCAGGCTGCAGACTGGAAGGGCAGCGTAGTCCTTTCCGTCGATGTTCATGATCCAGAGGACAGCTTTTTCATCCCGTTCACAGAAACGGATGTGGTAATAGCCTCCCCAGAGAAAATTGTCCATGATCGTGCTGTCGCAGGTCCGGTCATGGCGCTTTCCATAATATCCTGCCAGCGTTTCCACATGCTCCGCACGGAAATTCTCAAATTTCAGATCCATAATCATCCTTTCATGACAGCTGCGTCCCCAGGCGTCCGGCCAGTCCGGCCCGCAGCTCCATATATCCCCGGCGCCGGGTCTCCTTCCCCGGCATCCGCATATTCCGGGCGCGGCGGCGACCCCGTCCTCCCGGTTATCTCAGCGTTCATTTTATCACATTTTTCTGTGTAAGGGAAGGATAACAAAATTACTTTTTCCTATTGACTTTTAAAGGCCGGCGAGTATAATTTATTTTAGTAAATATCGCAATATGGAACTGAGTTTCATATTGTGAAATCTTGTATCGCATGACAGAATTGTGACCCGAATTTTTATATCCCTTTCCATTAAATAAAGCAAAGGAGAAACGAAATATGAACGAAGTTTTAGAAATGATCCAGAAGATCGGTATCGTTCCGGTGGTGGTCCTTGATGACGCCAAGGACGCTGCCCCCCTGGCTAAGGCTCTCTGCGAAGGCGGACTGCCCTGTGCAGAGGTTACCTTCCGTACCGCTGCCGCTGAGGAATCCATCCGTATCATGGCAAAGGAATTCCCGGACATGTTAGTGGGCGCAGGCACAGTCCTCACCACCGAGCAGGTGGACCGCGCAGTGAACGCCGGAGCAAAATTCATCGTAAGCCCCGGTCTGAACCCCACAGTAGTAAAATACTGTGTCGATAAGGGGATCCCGGTAACACCCGGCACCTCCAATCCCAGCGACGTGGAAATGGCCATCTCTCTCGGTCTTGATGTGGTGAAGTTCTTCCCGGCTGAACAGGCCGGCGGCATCAACATGATCAAGGCCATGGCCGCTCCCTATACACAGATGAAGTTCATGCCCACCGGCGGCATCAACGCAAAGAACATCAATTCCTACCTGGCCTTCGATAAGATCCTGGCCTGCGGCGGAAGCTGGATGGTGAAAAAAGATCTGGTTGCAGCCGGAGAATTCGATAAGATCCGCGATCTGACAAAGGAAGCCGTCCAGACCATGCTGGGCTTTGAATTAGCCCATATCGGCATCAATTGTGAGAACGAGGAGCAGGCAGACCAGACAGCCTCTGCCTTCGACGGCCTCTTCGGCTTCACAAAGAAGTCCGGAAACAGCTCCGTATTTGCCGGAACAGCCGTAGAATGTATGAAAGCGCCGGGCCTTGGCGCAAAGGGCCACATCGCAGTTTCCACCAACTCCGTTGCGCGTGCGAAAAATTATCTGGAAATGATGGGCTATAAATTTAAAGAAGAAACCGCAAAATTCAAAGGCGACAAGCTGACCGCCATTTATCTGGAGGATGAGATCGGCGGATTCGCAGTACATTTAGTTCAGAAGTAAAGGAGAATTTTATCATGGCAAAGAGAGTTATTACATTTGGTGAGATCATGCTCCGTCTCGCTCCCGAGGGCTACTACCGTTTCGTTCAGGCCAACAGCTTTGGTGCCACCTACGGCGGCGGCGAAGCCAACGTGGCTGTTTCCCTAGCAAACTATGGCATGGACGCCGCTTTTGTTACAAAGCTTCCGAAGCATGAGATCGGCCAGGCTGCTGTCAACGAGTTAAGAAAATACGGCGTAGATACAAAGGACATCGCCCGCGGCGGCGACCGTGTGGGTATCTACTTCCTGGAAAAGGGCGCTTCCCAGAGACCGTCCAAGGTCATCTATGACCGTGCCCATTCCTCCATCTCCGAGGCCTCTCCGGAGGACTTCGACTGGGTAAAGATCTTTGAAGGCGCCGACTGGTTCCACTTCACAGGCATCACCCCGGCCCTCAACGACACCGTTGCCGGTATCTGCTTAGAGGCCTGCAAAAAAGCCAAGGAGCTGGGTCTTACCGTTTCCTGCGACTTAAATTACAGAAATAAGCTGTGGTCCAAGGCCAAAGCCGGCGAGGTAATGGGCGAGCTGTGCAAATATGTGGACGTCTGCATCGCCAACGAGGAGGATGCTTCCGACGTATTCGGCATCAAGGCTGCCAATACTGATGTGACCACTGGTACTGTAAACCATGAGGGCTACAAGGACGTGGCAAAGCAGTTAGCTGACCGCTTCGGCTTCACAAAGGTCGCCATCACGCTCCGTGAGTCCCTTTCCGCCAACGACAACAACTGGTCCGCCATGTTATACGACGGGACCGGCTACTACTTCAGCAAAAAATACAAAATGCACATCGTTGACCGCGTAGGCGGCGGCGACAGCTTTGGCGGCGGCCTGATCTATGCATGCTTAAACGGCTATGACGCCCAGAGCACCATCGAATTTGCAGTTGCCGCATCCTGCTTAAAGCACTCCATCGAGGGAGACACGAATATGGTTTCCGTGGACGAGGTTACAAAATTAGCCGGCGGCGACGGATCCGGCCGTGTTCAGAGATAATTTCCTTACTTTGCTGCCCATTTGCCAGTAAGGGCAAGTTTATTCCTCAATATATACCTAAAAACCTCCGGGGCCTGCCAGCCCCGGAGGTTTTTCATTTCCTATCTCTTCCTGGTGTCTGCGCGGGGCAGGCCTTCGGTCTATGCCTGCTGCGGCTCCCGCACCAGGCAGTACTGCTT
>OWIY01000704.1_pt1 | contig 12181 bp, 5 predicted proteins | sample 1732841 | NCBI WGS metagenome assembly OWIY01 (sample SAMN05065760, study PRJEB22554) | human gut metagenome | biome: ENVO:2100002; feature: ENVO:00000062; material: ENVO:00002003 | host: Homo sapiens | place: USA | reverse complement strand
TCTGGCAAGCGCCAATCGATGATATAGGCATGGAATGCATCACCAAGCTCTATAGACTGCCTTGCACGGAGAACCGCCTCCTTACCAGAAAGTGTCCATTCCGAACGCATTCCAACCTTTGCAAGCATCTTTGTCACGCTGTCACAGGTATTAAAATCATCATCTATCACCAATGCCTTAAGACCTTCCAACGCTGCGATCTTCTCTACACGATGCTGCTTAGACTGGGTCCGCAACGGCAGTCGTACAATAAATTCCGTACCTTTGCCCTGTTCTGTCTGGATCTCAATATTTCCGCCCATCATATCCACGATATTCTTGGTAATAGCCATGCCCAGTCCTGTACCTTGAGTCCTGCTGACTGTAGAACTTCTCTCCCGCTCAAAAGGAGAAAAAAGTTTCTGTACAAAATCCTCACTCATACCGATTCCGTTATCCTTTACCCGAATCTCATATAACTGACGCTCTCGCTGTGTTCCCGGATATTGTTTCAACCGAACAGAAATCATTCCGCCTGCAGGAGTAAACTTGATCGCATTGGACAAAAGATTCAGCAGTATCTGGTTTAGCCGTGTCTTATCGCAATACACATCCTCATTCATAACATCCATGGCATCCATATAAAGTTCCAGCTGCTTCGCATGAATCTGTCCACTGATGATCGTCTTCAGATCATGAAGTACATCTGACAAACTAACCTCTGTCTCTTCCAGATGGATCTTGCCACTCTCAATACGACTCATATCCAGTATATCATTAATCAGTGAAAGCAGATGATTGCTGGATGAAAGAATCTTGCCAAGATAATCTCTGACCATTTTCTTGTTATTAATGTTGCTCACAGCCAGTGTCGTAAACCCAATGATAGCGTTCATTGGCGTCCGGATATCATGAGACATGTTAGAAAGAAAAGTACTCTTTGCCTGGTTGGCATTCTCCGCAGCATGGACTGCATCAGAAAGTGCCTGATTCATTTTCTTGTCAGCAGTACGATCCGACATAACCAGTATATATTTCTTATCTCCGTTCACCTCACTACCCATTGCAACACTATGAAACCAGCGTCGTTCTCCTGTTTTCTGATGAACATACTCAAAATCCCATTCCTGCTGTTCATGAACCTGAATCTCCTTTAGATGATCCTTCTTCGGATCTTTCGTATCCTCAGAATGCAGTTCTCCTAAAACAGAAATATCTTTCCGAATCTGTTCTACGGTAATCCCCAACAGTTTTTCTACATTCGGACTGACATAATCTGCCTGATACGTTTTTGCATCCAACATTAAGAATACATCATCTACATTCATTGACAACTTTTGAAACATCTCATCCCTGTACAAGATCTCTGTGTCTTTTTTCTTCAGTCTTACACTGTTTTTTCGTAAAATAAATCCAATAAGGACTGCTGTAATACAAAGCACGACTGCACCCACAAGAAGCATCGTACTAAGTTGCAAAGTGTTCATACTGGCATTGACGATATCTGCCTGGACAAGTCCCAGAAATACCCAGTCCTGAATGCCTGATTTTTCATAAACAAGATAATAATCCTTTTCATCCAGATTTAGTAACATCGCACCTGTATGTCCCTCTTTAAATTTCTTCGAAATTTCAAGGATCTCTTTTTCGGAGATATCTGTATGTTCTCTCAGAATGCCAAAAAAGTTATATACATTTCCCCATGACTCCAAAGAATGATCGATCACAACACGACCATCTGGATGAAGAACATAACTCTTTGCTTTTCCATTAAACGCAGAGATATCGAGTACATTTACTATATCAGCGTTTTCATAGGCAATAGCAATTGCATCATATTTAAATCCCTGATAACTTCCATGAGCCTTCGGGCTGGCAAAAACAAGCATCTGGGATTTTCCGGGAACTGCTGCATTGGTTATGATATCATTGCCTTTTTGAATCTCATCTTCAATATTTTCCTGTAATCCAAGATACCCTGTTTCACCTGTTGTCATCTTATAGTTACCGTCAGCTGATAGAAAATAAAAATATAAAAATCCCGCATCTTTCTGCGCTTTATCTATATAATCACGAATTTTGCTTTCACTTGGAGCATCTTGCAGATACTTACTCCACATATGAAGATACGTCAGATTCTTATTTGAGAGTTCCCTTAACATATTATCCGACTGATGGAAAACTTCTGTTAGATGAGAAACACTTTCCTCATATACAGTTTTCGATACAAATCCAAAATATTGAGAAACAGCCAAAACGATTCCAAGAAAGAATGCAAGAAAAGCAATGACCTTGAGTCGTTTTCTCATGATAGGTTTCTCTTTGTTCATATTATGATTCTTAACATCCATTCTTCTCACCTCAGAGTCATATAGTCTTCAGGCTTTGCGAGAACGGCATCACCCTTCAAAACACATTTTGTCCAGGTATCTTTCACCTCTCCATCAAATACAATGTTTTTACCCGCTGGATACGATTCCATATGTTGTGGTGTCGCAAGACAGGTTACAGTAAAGGTATCCTTATCCTGAACTGATTTTCCATTCTTTGTAACTTTACTTAATGTATAACCATCATCCGTTTCCTTGATCTCTACAGAAATACCACTGACCACAGGCAGAGAGCCACGGTTAAATGGATTGAAACCTCCCTGATAGCCTTCTACAAAATTTCTGACTGTCTTTTTCAGCTCAGCCCCACTCATCTTCCGTTTGTAAGCTGAAAGATCATTTGGCATGATCATATTGCCAGCCATTTTTTCCGTATATCCTGCCTTCCGTACACTTCCTGTAAAGCTGTTTCCTGTTGCGATCAGCACATCCGTACCGTAGACGCCACGCAAAGTATGTGCCATAACAGAATACGCTTCATTCCCCCCGCTGGTATGAAAATGATTGGAATAAGCTTTCTTTGAATCGAGCACGATCTTCTCAGAATCAGATTTCTTCTTCAGAAGCTTTGTATTAAATGACTGGTAAGCCTGTTTGGCATCGTATTTTCCTGAAATCATCTTAGAGACTACATCTTGGGATACGTTGAAAAAGTCATTGGATGCGATTCGAATATACATATGATTTTCTTCGATCACAGGTCTGACATCTTTGAGATATTCTGTGAGATGTGTATCTACATCCTGACTATAGCTTAATATATCCTGACCATCATAAACGATCCGATTCTGTGCATCCTCTGACAGCATTACATTCAACACTTTCATTGCTTTCTGCCGGCGTGTTTCATCCTTTGTCAGGTTACGGTTCAGCGCCACCTGAAAATATGGTGTCGTCATCAGCCATTTTTCGCCGTTTTGTTGAAAGAATGGAAGAAATGTTGTATCAATGCCCTGATCCTGAAATATTTTTACACCAGAAGAACTGCCAAAGTACATAGCAAGCTTACCACTTTTATACATCTCCATCACATTATCATAATCCATATTCAGATCATCTTTGTTCAACCCTGTATCCTGAATGAATTGCTCCATACGTTCAAAAACCTCCGGCCAGACTTTACTGTCCAAACCCTCTCTCTTTGTATTATCAGGGTCACTATAGACAGTACGCCATTTACGTCCAGCCGCTGTAGACAGCTCTGATGCAGATAGTCCCTGCAGTGTTTCCATGCAAGTCTAATCATAAAAATAATCTGCCGTGAATCCACGGATCCCCACTTTTTTGAATGCCTGACAGGCAGAAACAAAACTTTTGTAATCTGTTGGCAGAGGAATATGATACTTTTTAAAAAGGTCTTTGTTAACTACAAACCCATGTGCATCCGCACACACTGGAAGCCAGTTTACACTGCCATCCTGATTCATAAAATTGTTGAGGTATGTATTATAGACAGCACCTGCTTCATTGGTTGTGGAAAGATCCATCAGGCTGTCTTTCAGAGGATTTGCATCATGTAGTGAAAAACGACAGCAAGTTATGATATCCGGCAATCCGCCATTTTCCTTAAGAAACCGATAGAAATCCAGATCATTGTTGCCCACTACAAATTCAATATTAATATCTGGAAGCTGTTTCTGAATGTATGGGGCATATTTTTCATATAGATTTGTGCTCCATAAATATACAGTGATCGTATCTTTCTCTTCATTTTTCGCGCTCTTTCTATCACATCCTGACATAAGTGATATGACTGTCACCATCACCAAAAGTATAGAGAGAACTCTATTCCATTTTCTCTTTTTCATTATGAATCCTCCTCTTTATTTTCCACGAATTCACTGATCACTTTTACTAATAATTTTGCATCTATAGGTTTCGCGATATGTTCATTCATTCCCGATTCTTTTGACTTTAATCTATCCTCGGTGAACGCATTTGCCGTCATTGCTATGATCGGAACCGTTTTTGCATCATCTCTGTCCAGTGCACGGATCATCTTTGCTGCTTCATAACCATTCTTGATCGGCATCATGATATCCATCAGAATGACATCAAATTCATCTGGTCTGCTTTTTTTGAATATCTCAACAGCTTCTTGGCCATTCCATGCCTTCGTCACAGATGCACCTTCATTCTGAATCACAAATTCTGCGATTTCCATATTCAGCTCATTATCTTCCACCAGAAGGATCTTCAGATCTTTTATAGATTTTTCTGATATAGCTTCCTGTTCTTCACGTTGATCAGCATCCTGATCTATTTTAAATGGAATCCTGATCACAAAGGTTGTGCCTTCTCCCTTCTTACTTTCAAACGTGATCGTTCCTCCCATTTTTTCGATCAGTTTTTTCGTGATCGGCATTCCAAGCCCTGTTCCGGAAAATTTTGTACGGCTTCCAGTATGCTCCTGTGCAAACGGTTCAAAAAGGCGTTTCTGGAAATCCTTTGTCATACCAATTCCTGTATCTCGGCAGATAAATTCAATCGTCACTCTTCCCTCCTGCTCCGATGTAAATTCCTGGTAGCTGATGTAGATATATCCGTTTTCTTTATTATATTTTACCGCATTTGACAAAATATTCATCATGATCCTTTTTACATATCCTGGACTCCCGATCAGATTCCAGTGTGTGATTTCTTCTTTCTCCCACACGATCCGAATATTTTCTTCTGCAGCTATCTGTTCGATCACAACAAAGATTTCCTTGGAAATATTGCTTAGATTAAATGGAATTTCTTCCAGAACTACTTCGTCCGATTCCAGCTTACTCATATCCAAAACTTCATTGATCAATTCCAGTAACAGATGAGATGTTTCTTTGATCTTTGCCCTGCATTCTGTCTGTTTTTCCATATCATCTGCATAATGCTCCGCCACATCGATCATACCGCATATTCCATTGATCGGTGTCCGGATATCATGACTCATCCTCTGGAGAAACTCAGTTTTCGCCTCGTTCGCTGCCTCTGCTTTTTTTGCCGATTTCAGAAGTTCTGCTTTATATTTCTCATCTTTTTCCTGTTCCTGTTTCTGATGTGCCAGATTGGTTATATATATCCAGGACCATGAAAAACTAAGAATGATAAGATAAAGGAATACAACACCTGTTACACTGAGTGGCAGATTACTGAATACCTCTTTATCTGGTAAATACATGTAGATATAATAATCCCTTTGTTTCAGCATGATACCATAGCATCCAGTTCCTTTATTCTTCAGATGAAAGATATGCCGACTATCTGTATGCTTCTTCATTTTCTGAATAATCTCATTGTCTGCGACATCCTGTGCCAATAATTTCTCATCGTTACTGGCAATAATCTTCCCTTTGTCTGCAACGATGATCGTCCCGTCTTTCTCAGTATTGTACCCCTTTAAAAGACTCTGGATCGTTAAAGTATAATTTCTGATAAATCTCGGAGATGTGTAATAGTAAACTGCAACGATCCCTGGGGCATCTTTTCTGGCGCAGGCTGCGATATCGATACATGATCCATCTCCTCTGACAATCCGTTCTGAATAAGATCTTTCTTTATATCCTGTGTAATCCATAATGATATCTTTTTGCAGATAATCAATCATCTCATCCATCAAACCTTCATCCATACTGTATTCACAGACTTTCTTTCCTTCTTCATCCAATACAAGAATACCATCCACCCAGAGTGACTGCAGATTCTCTTTCAGAAGCTTTCGGTCTAACTGCTTTCTATTCTTTACTTCCATATCAATATTTGTACTCATCTGTCTGGCACTTTCGATCGCACGAAGGAGACTTTTTGATTCTGAAGATTCATTATAATGAGTATAGGTTGAGCACTGTACTTTGACATAGTTTACAATCTCCACCATTCTTTTCTCAGCTTCGTTTTTTTCCGTATGAAAAAAACAAAAAATTGCAGTGACAAACATACAGATGCCAAGCAAACTAGCAACTATCCAGAATCGTTTTGCTTTTTCTCTTCCATTAATATCCAAGATTATCCACCTCCAAATATTTCTCTGGATCATCCATATATTTTTTTATAATCTTCAGGGAGGTACCATCCTTGTGCATTTCTTCCAGCTTCTGGTTCATCTGCTCGCAGATCCCTCTGTCATCATTCTTTGCAAAAGCAGCTCCTATCCCGACGACCATCAATGGTTCCTTCAGAATGCGGAAGCTTGTATCATAATCTTTCATATACTGGATGATGGATTCCTCATGCACAGCCACAGCATCCACATACCCTTTTGCCAGAAATGTATAGATCAATTCCCTGTGTCCAAGACTAATCAGATTGCCAAGTTTTGGAATTCTCTTATCTGTCCGCTTCAGAAAGATACCTTCCGGTTTGGTTGTAGACTGGACTGCAAGATTCTTTCCTTTCAGATCACTCAGTTTATGAATGTCACTGTTCTCATTTACAGCAACCACCTGACGGCTTGCTATGTATGGTCCGGCCCAACGATAATCGTTAAGTCGTCCTTCCATGGAAAAACATCCCATGATACAATCAATTTTTCCACTTTCTACCAGCTCTTTTTTCTTTTCCCAATTGATCTGAACAATCTCCGTCTTATACCCCATCCTTCTAAATGCTTCCGTTGCCAGTTCAACATCTATACCTGTCGGGATACCATCCTCATTCAGGAAATTATAAGGCGGATAATTGTCACTTCCAATTTTTATAACAGGTTTTTTTGTTGTGTCAGACACTTTATCTGCCTTATCACATCCTGCCAAAGTTGCCATTAATATAGAAAATATCAATACAACAGTAAAAATTTTTCTTTTTTTCATCTTATAACCTCATTTTTATATCTCATCCTTATTGTTCAGTAATCTGCGCTTCAACCCCCCCCCGAATTTTATGCTACTTATTGTTTTTTCCAATACCTTCATCTCAACTGGTTTGGAAATATGCGCATTCATACCGACGGTCAGGGAATGATGAATGTCATCTGAAAATGCATTAGCGGTCATTGCAATGATCGGGATCGTCTTTGCCTGTTCATGTGAACTCTTGCGGATCGCCTTTGTTGCCCCATAGCCATTCATAACTGGCATCTGCACATCCATCAGGATCATATCATAATCTCCAGGAGCAGATCGCTCAAATGTCTCGAGAATCCTTTCACCGTTTTCACAGACAGTACACTCAGCTCCCTTGATCTTTAACAGTTCCGTCAAGATCTCCGCATTCAGCTCATTATCCTCTGCACACAAGAACCTCATTCCTTTCATAATATCATCATATGTCTCACTTTCTTCTACCTGCAATGCTGACGAAACAGACTCTTCTGCAATTTTAAGATCCATAAAGACCTCAAAACAACTTCCCAGTCCCAGTTCACTATCGACATCAATGGTTCCTCCCATTGCTTCAATCAGATTCTTGGTGATCGCCATTCCAAGCCCTGTTCCCTGTATCTTATTTGTCAAGGAACTTTCCTCACGGGTAAAAGTATCAAAGATCTTGTCTTTGAAATCCTCAGACATACCTACACCATTATCAATAACTGCAAAATGATACTTTGCATACGCACTGGATTTCGTTTCACATTCTTCTACAAGAAACTGGATCTTTCCACCCTTCTGTGTATACTTTACTGCATTTGAAAGCAGATTGCTGAAAATCTGCATCAAATGAACATAATCGCTATTGACCCATTCATGCACGATGTTCTCATGATGAATCACCAAAGACTGATGCTTTTCCTCTGTCTGTGGACAGAACATCGTTTGAATCTCCTGCATAAACTCCAGAATAGAAAAATCAGAATAACTGAAAACAGTTTTTCCTGCTTCAATCTTGCTCATATCCAAAACGTCATTAATGATTCCCAAAAGATGCTGTGCAGAAACATCTATTTTATCAACATACTCGATCACCTTATCCTTATTCCCTGCATCATGTCTGATCAAGGATGTAATACCCATGATCGCATTCATCGGTGTACGGATATCATGAGACATACTAGCCAGGAAATCACTTTTGGACTGACTTGCATTGTTAGCGACTTCAAAAGCCTGCTCAGCCGCCCGTTTAGCTTGCGTGAGTTCTGTATTTATTGTTTCCAGTCTTGTATTATTTTCTCTTTCGATTTCAATTGCTTCGCTCTGGCTTTTTCTAAGAACTGTAACGATTCCTTTGATCATACAACCAGCAGCAACAACTGCAAACAAGATAATAAACCATATGATCAACTTCACAAGCCTTACCGTATTGGTCGCTACATATTTTGCAGGAACGAGAAAGATCAAGTTCCATGCCGCATGATCCATTTTCTTTAAAACATAAAAGTATTCCGTCCCATCGAGTATGGCATTAGAATAACTCACACCCTTTTCTTTTAATTCTTTTTCTGCTTTGTCAAATGAAGAATCATGTAGATATTGCATCTTCTTTAATACCGTGAACACATTATGTCCTTTGATCAGTTCCACCTTATTACTATTGAACAGTTTAAAACCATTATCATCAAGAATATAGACACTGTTATTATTTTCATAGGCATCACATCCAAAATATTCATTCAGTTCATGCATATCCTGATATAATCCATAATAATTGATAGTCTGTCCACTTTGAAGCCTGATCGGATGCTCTAATTTCTTTAAAAAAACCATACGGGATTCATTTGTCGTCATAAAATTCGATACATAGTTGATCTTTTTAGGACTATGTTCAAAATGATATGTATCCCTTACCATCCCCTGATTTCCTTCTTCTGTATAGTACTTTCCACTGTCATCAACAGCCAGCAATGTTATTTTTGAATCTGCAAATTCATACAAATCAGTTATTCTTTTCATATGCAGACTCAAATCCTTGGTAGTCCGTATATCAGCAGCTTCTATGATATTACATTGCACCTTGACATAATCCCATTTTGTTTCCATTACATCTTCCAAATTTAAAAACATCTGATGAGTAACTTCATCCATCTGATTTAACCGTTCTTCATAAATAATCTTTTGAATGTATGTCTGATATATGAAAATAAATGAAATGACCATAAATAAGATTGCAACAATACAGACAACTATGATCTTTTTGTATTTCTTTGTCTTCTCTAACATATTGTTTTGACTGAATCTCATTTCACATCCGCCTCACTTAGGGTTTTAAATTTTGAAAAGAAATCTTTTGCTGCATTCATTCCCACAATGCCACTGTCATTTAATGTAAGCTCTTTACCTGCTCCGCAGATCACGACTTTGTAAGTTTGATCTGCTTCAAGCTTTTTATCCTTCACTAATACATATGGATAGGTATTGCCCGTACCAGCAGCATCGTAACCATCTTTACATAATTGTTTGATTTCTCTTCCTGATAATTGTACGGTTTGTATCGTATCATACCATCCTGTTGGAAGAATAGAACAAATATCACTTTCCGTAATATCCTGTGCATAAAGTTTTCCATTCACACCAGCCATATTCTGCTCTTTTCCATTTCCTTTGATCCATTTTCCTAAAGAAATCAGTGCTGCATCACTTTTTGTTGCTTCCATAAAACATCTGCCGATCAGTTTTGCACAACTCTTCTGAGAGATAACTTCTGTCGTAGTTGTGATAACTTCTGGCTTATTGTTGACCACACGATCCTGATCCTTGTCCAATTGATCCACAACATCTTTTATCGTTGCCTTATCCTGAATGTATTCTAGCATACGGTATCCTGTATTGACCAATGTATTTTCCCACCCTACATAGATAAGCGGTGCCGTATTCCCGGCATTGATCTCATCAGCAATATCCCCATAATACGTATTATCTGCATTCCAATCTTTAAATGGAAGAAGGTTCGCTTTTAAAGTTGCTTCTTCATATAATGCACTTGTTCCCTCCACGGAAGAGATCACTTTCATAACTTTTAATGCATCTTTAAGCTTTTGCGGATCCTTTTCTAATTTTTTACTCAGTCCATGAAAACGTGTCACGTTCAAAATGTATACATTCTGGCTTCCATCTTCAGAAAGATATGGCATTAACCCAAACTTATCCTTTGTGCCATCTGTTTCTCCAATTCCATTTTTACTTCCCAGTAAGAATAATGTATTACCTTTCATAAATTCTTTTATAGTCTCGTCATCACTCTGTGGATTCTTTTTATTGGCAGTAAACATACCCAGGTCTTTCCATTTCTGAATATAATCCATACAATCCATCATTTTCTTTGTATCACTCACATTAGCCTTTCCTGTCAGATAATCTTTCTGCCATTGCTTGCCTTGGAATGTACCTAAAAATGCCGTATCTGCAATATTACACATATATTGAAAGCCATAGCCTGGATATTCAATCTGTGTCAGACACAACTGTACCCCTGCTTTTTTCGCCTTTTTCGCCAGCTTTTCAAGATCATGAAAAGATTTTGGAAGTTTCCATCCATGTTTTTCTAACAAGGTCTTATTATATGTGATACCTATACAACTATAGGCTGATGGAAGCATATAAATAGCTCCATCATCTGAAATATCCTGCAATCTAGATTCCACATAATTATCTGTAAAATCATAACCAGCAAGATCGATCATCCTGTCACTCACATCGTCAATATTAGGATCATAAATAGTCTGTGTACAAATATCCGGCAGATCATCTGCTGCTAACATATTTTGTAAATATGTCGTTGTATTTGCACCAGAATAAGAAAGAACTTTCAAATTTATTTCTGGGTATTTTTTATGTACCAGATCAACTAAACGATCACATTCTAAATAAGGGGCCAGAATTGTGATCGGCTCATGCTTACTCAATGTATTTTTATTCACGCAGCCTGTAAAGCATAGTAATATAGCTGCAATAGACAGGCTCAATAATTTTCTTAACTTCATAACTTTATCCTCCCTCAATTCATAAAAATCCCCTACAAATTCCCTATGAAATCTCTATGAAATAAAACAGCACTGCCAAACAGACAGTGCCTATCATTTTCTGCAACTGGCTGCCATTTTACAGGCCCTTTAGCTTTGCGTCACAGACTTTCGTCTGTTTTGCCTAGAATCTTTCTTTAATTATACCATGATAATATCAGTATCAAAAGTAAAAAATATAAATCTAGCTCCAATAATCCGTCTCGTATTCCAATCCAATATTCCCAGTCTTAAACACTGGATTCTCTCCATTTTTCTTCTGCTTTTCATAATCCTCCAATGCTTTCAGTGCTGTATTTGACAAAATCAAGATTACTGGAATATTGATCAGTGCCATAACTCCCATCAAAACATCTGAAATATTCCAAAGCATAGAAACTTCCATTCCTGCACCAATGAACACAACCAGTGCAGATACTATACGAAATCCTTTCATGAATGTCTTTGATGGCTGTCCTTTGTGGATATAATTTAACAAGTTATCACAATAAAAACAATTCCCAAGAAGTGTTGTAAATGCAAACAATACCATCGCTACTGTGATAAAGAGTGGTCCGAAGTTTCCTAAGGATTCATGCAGTGCTGCCTGTACCCATGGTGCCCCCTGTAATTCTTGAGCAGGGGCGATTCCTGATGACAAACACATCATGGCTGTTGCTGTGCATAAAAGCAGGGTATCAATGAATACGGATAACATCTGTACTAAGCCCTGTTTGATCGGATGACTTACTTGTGCGGATGCAGAAGCATTTGGTGCTGATCCAATACCTGCTTCATTGGAGTACAGACCTCTTCTGATTCCCTGCATCATAGCTGATCCTGCAAATGCACCAAAAATTGCTTTGAAATCAAATGCTTCGCTGATGATCTTTGAAAATACAACTGGCAGATATGCACGGTTGATGATCATAACGATCACAGAGATCAGAATATATGCAACCCC
>OWIY01000698.1_pt1 | contig 12225 bp, 13 predicted proteins | sample 1732841 | NCBI WGS metagenome assembly OWIY01 (sample SAMN05065760, study PRJEB22554) | human gut metagenome | biome: ENVO:2100002; feature: ENVO:00000062; material: ENVO:00002003 | host: Homo sapiens | place: USA | reverse complement strand
GTACCATTGAACACAGTGAACAGTTTGTGGATCTTCTGGAAACATGGGATGTACCGCTGTTTTTAAGCGGACATCTGCATGTGCAGCACTGTAAACGGTCCGATGAAAACCGTGGAGTATGGGAGATGGTAACTGCGTCACTGGCAACGCCATCCTGCAAGTACGCGATCCTGACTTACCGGGATGACCGGAGTTTTCTTTATCGGACCAGATCTCTGGATGTGGAAGCGTGGGCGAAGAAAAACGGACAGACAGAGCCGGAGCTTCTGGATTTCAAGGAATTTCAGACCCCGTTTTTGCGGCGGGTTTTCTATAACCAGGCAGTGGCGGCACTGAGGGAAGTGCCAGAGGTTTCAGACAGTGAGCGGGAGCAGATGGCTCAGCTGTATTCCCTGTTAAAATACCATTATTATCAGGGAACGGCGTATCAGGTACAGAATCAGGTTCGGAATGATCCGGCTTACGCGCTCTGGCAGGACGCAGGCATGGCAACCCGGCAGGGCGACTATTTCCAGTATATTCTGGAAGACGGCGTTCGGAATTATAATCGGCTGGAAGTGGAATAAATATTGTCTGCTGTCAGGCTGCTTCATGATAAATGAAAAGACGGTGTTTTTTTCGAAGCTCCGGAATCATATATTTTACAGGAAAAGTGGAATCTGGAGCGGTAAGGTGAAAAAAGATGGATGGACCTGGCACAATTGGCAGACAGAAGCAGAAAAACAGAAGGAAGAAGGCCGGAGAATACCAGAACTTCTGATGGCAGTCATGCTCCTCGTAGCCGTATTTCTGGTATCCCGGCAGGCGGGACTAATGGTGTCCGGGCAGGCAGTGATGGCGAAGAGCCGCCCTCCGGTTGTTGTCTTAGACGCCGGTCATGGCGGTTTCGATCCGGGCAAGATTGGTGTGGATGGAAGCCTGGAAAAAGAGATTAACCTGCAGATCGCGAAACGGCTGAAGGCGTATCTGGAAGCGGAGGGTGTGGAAGTATGTATGACCAGGGAAGATGACCGGGGCCTTTATGCGGAACGTGACAGCAGCAAAAAAATGGCGGACATGAAAAACCGCTGCAAAAAGATCACGGAAGCGGATCCGGATCTGGTGGTGAGCATTCATCAGAACAGCTATCATCAGGAACCGATATCCGGCGGCCAGGTCTTTTATTACAAAACATCCGAAAGAGGAAAGCGCCTCGCAGAAATTCTGCAGAGGCGCTTTGATTATGTATTAGGGGAGAGGAATACCAGACAGGCAAAGCCCAATGGAAATTACTATCTTCTTTTACATGTAAAACAGCCAATCGTGATTGTAGAATGCGGTTTTTTATCCAACTGGAAGGAGGCAGCCGATCTGAATGCGGAGGAATATCAGGACCGGCTGGCCTGGACACTTCATATGGGAATTATGGAGTTCCTGAATGGAGAGAAATCTGCTTGATTTTTGTAAAGAGATGTACTATAGTTAAGTCAACGATAAGTTCTTCGGGGCGGGGCGCAATTCCCCACCGGCGGTTACAGTCCGCGACCTGCTTTTCAGCAGCTGATTTGGTGAGATTCCAAAACCGACAGTATAGTCTGGATGAGAGAAGAAATTGTGTGAAGACTTTCGCGGAGCCCCCGTGAGAGCGGCATGAATGACTGAACACCCCTGGATAGAGATATCCGGGGGATTTTTGTTTTATTTCCACTCCTCTGCCACACACGATTCCTCTGAATGATGAACTTAAATACAAAATTTCAGGAGGAAAAAGACATGAAAGAAAAACTGCTTACAACAAAAAATGTGGTATTGATGGGAATGTTCGGCGCACTGGCCGGTGTGCTGATGCTCTTTGAATTTCCGCTTCCGTTTCTGGCACCGAGCTTTTACGGACTGGATGTCAGCGAGGTTCCGGTCCTGATCGGTACCTTTGCCATGGGGCCGGTGGCCGGAGTCATTATGGAAGTGGTCAAGATTCTGGTGAAGCTGGTATTAAAGCCAACCAGTACCGGATTTGTGGGTGAGTTTGCAAATCTGGTCATTTCCTGTGCCATGGTAGTTCCGGCAGGTATCATCTACAAGGTTTCCCATACCCGCAAAGGTGCTATGACGAGTCTGGTTGTGGGAACCGTTCTGATGGCAGCAGTTGGCGTGGCAGCCAATGCCCTGGTGATGCTTCCGTTCTACTCCAACTTTATGCCGATGGAGACCATTCTGGCAGCAGGTGCTGCTATCAATCCGGCAGTGGGAAGCGTATGGACCTTCGCATTCTTCTGCGTAGGACCGTTCAATCTGGTAAAGGGTATTGTGGTATCTGTGGTTACCTCTCTGGTTTACAAGCGCGTCAGCGTTCTGATCCACAGTGTGGGAAATCATCAGAAAGCGGTAAAGAACAGCAAACGTGTCGACGCATAGAGCATCCGTTGCTGCAGTTGATATAGAGTGTGAACAGGTATAATTTCTGATATGGAGTTTATTATGACGCCCTGCGGTGTGCCTTGCACCGCAGGGCGTCTTGTGTTATGATAAGGCAGAATCATTGTACCGGTAAAAGCGCAATTGCAAAGAAGGTAAAAACATGAATACGAAACTGATTAAAATAGAAGATACAAAACAGATCAAAGATGAGGAACTGGCAGAGGCCGCTCAGATTCTGCGTGATGGCGGTCTGGTGGCATTCCCAACGGAGACTGTGTACGGACTTGGCGCCAATGCGTTAGATGAGGCTGCGGCAAAGAAGATTTACGCAGCGAAAGGCCGCCCGTCGGACAATCCGCTGATTGCGCATATTTCCTGTCTGGAGGAGTTAAAGCCGTTGGTAGCATATATTCCGGAGACCGGAAGAAAACTGGCGGAAGCATATTGGCCGGGGCCCCTCACCATGGTATTTCCAAAGAGTGATATTGTGCCTTATGGAACGACAGGTGGTCTGGATACGGTGGCAGTCCGCATGCCAAGCGACCCGGTGGCAAACCGGCTGATCAGGCTGGCCGCAGTTCCGGTGGCAGCGCCGAGTGCCAACACTTCCGGCAGGCCGAGCCCGACTACTGCCCAGCATGTATGGCAGGATATGGAGGGCAAGATTGAGATGATTCTGGATGGTGGTCCGGTTGGAATTGGTGTGGAGTCCACCATTGTGGATGTATCCGGGGATGTTCCGACCCTGCTTCGTCCGGGTGCTATCACTATGGAAATGCTGCGGGAGACCGTGGGCAGGGTGGAGATTGATCCGGCTATTCAGGCACCGCCGAGCGCAGATTTGAGGCCAAAGGCACCGGGCATGAAATACCGCCATTACGCGCCGCACGCTGATCTGCAGCTGGTAGAGGGTGAGACAGACAAGGTGGTGGAAACTATCAACGCACTGGTACAGGAGAAACTTGCTGAGGGCAAAAAGGTCGGTGTGATCTGTACCGATGAGACAAGAGACCGTTTCCCGCTGGGCGAGGTTCGCAGCGTGGGAGCGCGGGCGAAGCAAGAAACCATTGCCCATAATCTGTTTGCTGTATTGAGAGAGTTTGATGATCTGGATGTGGACTGCATTTATTCAGAGAGCTTTTCCAAGGATCATCTGGGACAGGCCATCATGAACAGGCTGACGAAAGCGGCGGGGTATCATGTGCTGAAGGTGTAAAAATGCAAAGGTGCTGCTTTGGTGGTGTTGCTGACCGAAACAGACGGTCTGATGGCAGGCACTGGACAAACAGAAAAACGAAGAGATGGGAGGAAGCGTACTATGAGCAATTCCAAGAAACGTACCGATTATATTTCCTGGGACGAATATTTTATGGGTGTGGCAGATTTATCGGGTCGCCGTTCCAAGGATCCGAATACCCAGGTGGGTGCCTGTATTGTCAGCGAGGACAACAAGATCATGTCCATGGGCTACAATGGATTTCCAAAGGGCTGTTCCGATGATGAGTTTCCATGGGGACGTGAGCAGGAGGCGGATGATCCGTACAGCACCAAATATCTGTACGTGACCCATAGTGAGCTGAATGCTATCTTAAATTACCGGGGCGGCAGCCTGGAGGGCAGTAAGATTTATGTGACCCTCTTCCCCTGCAATGAGTGCGCGAAAGCCATTATTCAGGCGGGAATTAAGACCATCATTTATAAGGAAGATAAATATCCGGATTCTCCGTCCGTGCGGGCTTCCAAGCGCATGCTGAACGCGGCAGGCGTGCGGTATTACCAGTACGACCAGACCGGAAGAAAGATTGAGATTGACGTATAAGATATGAAGTTTTTACTTACGGCAATAAATGCCAAATACATCCACTCCAATCCTGGGGTGTACAGTTTAAAAATGTTTGCCGAGTCTAAGGGCGCGGCACAAGCAGTGCAGGGAGACCAGAATCCGTGGGAGGATGGTCTCCCTTGCGTGCCCTTGGGGGCGGAAAAACAGGAGGAACACGGGCCGTACGCTGGAGTGACAGAAAAAACGGCAAGGGAAAGCCACAGCATGCAGGTGGAAATTGCGGAATATACCATCAACAACCAGATGGAGCTGATTCTGGAAGATATTTACCGCAGAAAACCGGATATGGTGGGGATTTCCTGTTATATCTGGAACATTGCCTATGCGCTGGATCTGGTGCGGGACATTCACAAGGTGCTGCCAGATACGGATATCTGGCTGGGCGGCCCGGAGGTTTCTTATGACGCACCGCAGCTTCTCGTCCGGGAGCCGGAGGTGTTTGGCGTCATGAAGGGCGAAGGCGAGGAGATGTTCGCGGCACTTCTGGAATGCTACCGGACGCTGGGCTGCACGGTGCGGAGCCTGGGGTGGAACGAGCAGAAGAACGTGGCGGCTGAGAGCGTGGCAGATTCCGGCCGGCTGCCGGAACTGCAGGACCGGCCAGAGACTGCCCGGGTATCGGAAATATCAGGCAACGCACGGGTATCAGCTTTCTGGCACTGCATGTCCCAGGTGGCGGGTCTGACCTACCATGGGGCGGACGGAATCATCTGTGACCAGCCTATCCGCCCGGTCATGGATATGAGCCGGATCCCGTTTCTGTATCCGAGTTTAAAAGGCTTTGAGAACCGTATTGTCTATTATGAGAGCAGCCGCGGCTGCCCGTTTTCCTGCAGCTATTGTCTTTCCTCCATTGACAAGTCTGTGCGTTTCCGGGATCTGAAGCTGGTTCTGCCGGAGCTGGATTTTTTTCTGGAAAAACGAGTGCCTCAGGTCAAGTTTGTGGACCGGACCTTTAACGCGAAAAAGAGTCATGCCATGGCCATCTGGAAGCATATTCTGGAGCATGACAATGGCGTGACCAACTTCCATTTTGAGATTACGGCGGACCTGCTGGATGAGGAAGAACTGGAACTGATCAGCCGCATGCGTCCGGGACTGATCCAGTTGGAGATTGGCGTGCAGAGTACCAACACGGAGACAATCCGGGCAATCCGGCGGAAAATGGATCTGAAACGGCTTCGCTATGTGGTGGAGCGAATCAATGCCGGAAAAAATGTACATCAGCATCTGGATCTGATTGCCGGGCTTCCGTTTGAAGACTACGAGTCCTTTGGACGGTCCTTCAATGAGGTCTATTCCATGGAGCCAGAGCAGTTTCAGCTTGGATTTTTGAAGGTACTGAAGGGCTCCTATATGCATGACATGGTAGAAGAATATGGACTGAAATACCGGGGAAAGGCACCGTATGAGGTCTTGTCTACAAAGTGGCTGCCGTACAGTGATGTACTCCGCCTAAAAGGCGTGGAGGATATGGTGGAGGTGTATTACAACAGCCGCCAGTTTCTAAGAACCTTAAAGCTGTTTGAACAGGAGTTTGAGAGTGCGTTTGCCATGTATGAGTATATGGCGCAGTATTACGATGAGCAGCACCTGACGGGACTGAACCACAGCCGGCTGGCCCGATATGAGATATTCCATGACCTGATCGGTCAGAAAGTGGAACCAGAGCAGATGGGCGTATTTGAGGACGCGCTGATGTGTGATCTGTATTTCCGGGAAAACGCGAAAAGCCGTCCGTCCTTTGCATTGCCGCAGGCTCCTTATAAGGAAGAGCTTCGCCGTATGGTTCCGGAATTGCGGACCCTGGGAATCCAGGTGCACGCGGAGGTGCTGCGCTCCGGTGAGGTTCTTCTGTTCGATTACCGGGAGAAAGACCGGCTGAACCACAATGCGAAACTGACGGTGCTGGGGAGGATAGAAGCGTGATAAATGAGCAAAATACAGCCGCCGGTTCGCTGGCGGAGCAGACGGCTGTGTCAAAATATGTCTGGCAGATCCCGAACAGTTATATTGCACTGGACTTAGAAACCACAGGTTTAAATCCGAAACGGGATAAAATGATTGAGATTGGCGCGGTGCGCGTGGAAGACGGAGCGGAAACCGGGCGGTTCCATACCATGCTGAATCCGCGCCGGGAACTGGAGGAACGAATTACAGAGCTGACCGGTATCCGCGGGGATATGTTGGAGAACGCACCGGACATTGTGGATATCCTGGAGGAATTTCTTGCTTTCTGTGGAGAACTTCCACTGCTTGGCCACCGCATCATTTTCGATTACAGTTTTGTGAAGCGGGCCGCCGTGAACCAGGGACTTGCCTTTGAAAAGAACGGAATGGATACTCTGACGCTCTGTCGCCGCTTTATGCCGGCGGAGGAGAGTAAACGCCTCGGAGCGGCCTGTGCATTTTATGGGCTTGCCCAGGAGAGCGCTCACCGGGCACTGGGGGATGCGCTGGATGCCCATCGTCTGTATCAGAAACTGGTGAAGAAGCATGGGGCAGAGGCACCGGAGGCGTTTGCCGCAAAGCCGCTGATCTACAAGGTAAAGCGGGAACAGCCGGCCTCCAAAAAGCAAAAAGAGGACTTGCGGTATTTACTAAAATATCATAAAATAGATTTACCTGTGCAGATTGACTATCTGAGCAGGAATGAGGTTTCCCGTATCACGGATAAGATTATATCCCGGTATGGAAGAATTCAGTAAAACAAAAAACAAAAGCCTGCCTGCGGAGAAAAACGGCGGGCACTATTTTTAGAAGAGGTGAATTTTATTATGATGAATATGCATAACAATAAAAAAGTCCGTATCATTATGGGCGTTGTGATTGTAATCCTGATCGTGGCTATGGTAGCTCCGATGGCATTATCTGTCATGATGTAAAGCGTCCTGGAACACAGGCAAAAGCGCGTGGACACAGCGTTGCAGCAGAATGCAGACAGAGGGAGACGATGATGAAAAAGTGGAGTGCGCTGGGAGGCCTGGCCTTTGCAGCAATACTTGGAAGTGTGTTTGCATTTCCGGCTTACGCGAAAGAAAAAACCTTTCCAGATGGCATTTACGCAGGTGATTTTGCGCTGGGCGGACTGACAAAGGAGCAGGCGGAGGAACAATTTGCGTCCTATGTTTCTGCCCTGGAAGAACGCAGCATAACGCTCGATGTAGTGGGAAATAAAGTAGAGACCACCGCAAAAGATCTTGGCTATGCGTGTGCAAACACGGACGCGCTGCAGGAGGCGGAAGAGTATGCCGCAGGCGGCTGCCTGATCCGCCAGTATATGGAGCGCAGGGATCTGGAAAAAGAACCGGTGCACATTTCTCTGGAAGCTGGAGTAGATGAGACGGCGGTTCAGACCTTTGTGGAAGAACAGTGTTCCGGTCTGCCGGGAGAGCCGCGGGATGCGGCCATTACCCGGGTAAATGGGAAGTTTGAGATTACGCCGGAGCAGAGCGGCATGGCGGTAGATGTAAAGGCCACCATAGACGCGCTAAACAAGGCGCTGGAAAAAGAAACCAGTGCAGCAGTTTCTGTGGACGCAGTCGTAAGTGAGCAGGAGCCAAAGATCAAAAAAGCGGATCTGGAGTCTATTTCCGATGTACTGGGTACCTGCACCACAGCCTATGCAAGCAGCGGAGCATCCCGCTCTGGCAATATTGCGAATGGAGTATCCAAGATCAACGGCCACGTGCTCATGCCGGGCGAGACTTTATCCGGCTATGAATGCATGCATCCGTTTACCATTGAGAATGGTTACTTTACGGCGGCAGCTTACGAGAATGGACAGGTTGTAGACAGTGTGGGTGGAGGCGTCTGCCAGATCGCGACGACGCTGTATGACGCGTCCCTGGCAGCAGAGTTGGAGATTACCCAGCGGCAGAACCATTCCATGATCGTTACGTATGTAAAGCCATCCATGGATGCGGCGATTGCCGGTACTTATAAAGATATCAAGATTACCAATAATTACAGCACCCCGATCTACATTGAGGGAACCACGGCGGGCAAGACTCTGACCTTTACGATTTATGGAAAGGAAACCCGTCCTGCAAACCGGAAGGTGGAATACATTTCTGAGACCTTAAGCAAGACGGATCCGGGTGAGCCGCAGCGCAAGGTGGATAATTCCTTAAAGCCGGGCCAGACCAAACAGGTCCAGTCCGCGCATATCGGTTATAAGTCCAGACTCTGGAAAGTGGTAACGGTAGACGGTGTAGAGAAAGAGCGCACCATTTTGCACACGGATACTTATAATCCGTCCAAGGCGATTGTTCTGGTAGGTCCGGCAGCACCGGCTCAGCCGGCTGTTCCGGCAGCGGGCCAGACTCTGGTACAGCCGGCAGAGACAGCGCCGGAACAGACCGCACCGGCAGAGACCGCCGCACCGCAGCCGTCCCAGAGCTCGGTAGTTGGTCCTGGCGTGGTGAGCCAGCCGTCAGAGAGCTCCTCCGGCGGTCCGGGATCAGCACCGGCAGAAGCACCGGCTCCTGCGACAGATGGTCCTGGGGAACAGTAAAAGAGCGCACGTTTTGAACAAGTGCGGCAGTAGAAGCGGTCAGATGTGCCTGCGGCACAGGAATCCGCGGTGAAAGGTTTGAAGTTATATGATGCGAAAGATTGAGCGCGAGAACACGGGACTTCTGCACGCCGGACAGGATCTGGTGGTGGCGGGCTACGCGGGTCTTGCGGGTACGGTAAAGCTGGCGGAGGCAAAGGAAGAAGAATTGTCCCGCTGGTTTTCCAATGGATATATGGAAGAGATTGCAGGCTGCAGCCGGTATCTTTTGCGGGAAGAAAATGGTTTCTGGCGTGACTGCGGTGCCGCGGAGTGGGAACCGGCGGGGGAGGGCGGCATTTTAACCGCCATCTGGAACCTGACCGGCGCTTATGAGACCGGCGTGGAATTTTATCTCCGGCAGATTCCCATCCGTCAGGAGACGGTGGAGGTCTGTGAACGGCTGGAGTTAAACCCGTACCGGCTTTACAGCCAGGGCTGTGTGCTTTTAACAGCCGATAATGGCGGTCAGCTTGTCCGCGCACTGGCAGCAAAAAACATTCCGGCCCAGGTCATGGGCCGGGTGAACAAAGGCATTGCACGGGAAATGATCGTGCAGGAGGGACGAGGGTTTCTGGAGCGTCCACAGCCTGATGAAATAACGAAAGTGATTCCCGGTTTTTTCAACTAACCCCCGGGATTCCCTATAGATCTACATAAACTATACAAGGAGGCAATCAAGAAATGAGAGAGAAAATTTTGGCGGTAATCGAAAAGAACAGCAGAATCGATATCCATGACCTGGCGATTCTTTTAGGGGAGAGCGAAGTCGCGGTCGCCAATGAGATTGCCGAGATGGAGAAAGAGCATATTATCTGTGGTTATCACACCCTGATCAACTGGGACAACACCAGTGAGGAGAAAGTGGTTGCGCTGATCGAGGTAAAGGTAACTCCCCAGCGCGGCATGGGCTTCGACAAGATCGCGGAGCGCATTTACCAGTACAGCGAGGTGAATGCAGTATACTTAATGTCTGGTGCTTTCGATTTCACCGTATTTATCGAGGGCAAGACCATGCGCCAGGTAGCACAGTTTGTTTCTGACAAGCTGGCTCCGCTGGATTCTGTTTTAAGCACGGCAACCCATTTTGTACTGAAAAAATATAAGGACCACGGAACCGTTCTCTGCGATGAGGTCCAGGATGAAAGGATGCTGATTACCCCGTGAGAAACCCATTAAATGAAAAGATCGTTTCCATCCCGCCGTCCGGGATCCGGAAATTTTTTGATATCGTAAGTGAGATGAAGGATGCCATTTCCCTTGGTGTGGGCGAGCCGGATTTTGACACGCCGTGGCACATTCGCGAGGAGGGCATCTATTCCCTGGAAAAGGGACGTACCTTTTACACCTCCAACGCAGGTTTAAAGGATTTAAAGATTGAGATCCACAACTATCTGGAGCGCCGCTGCAATGTCTGCTATGACCCGGACCATGAGATCATGGTGACCGTGGGTGGCAGCGAAGCCATTGATGCGGCCATGCGCGCCATGATCGATCCGGGAGATGAAGTGCTGATCCCGCAGCCGAGCTACGTTTCCTATACGCCGTGCTGTGTGTTGGCAGACGGTGTCCCTGTGCCGATCGAGCTGGAGGAGAAAGACCGCTTCCGCTTAACCCCGGAGAAATTACTGGAAAAGATCACTCCGAAGACAAAAATCCTGGTGCTGCCGTTCCCGAACAACCCGACCGGTGCCATCATGGAGCGGGAAGATCTGGAGAAGATTGCTGAGATCATTCTTGAGAAAGATCTGTTTGTCATTTCGGATGAGATTTACTCAGAGCTGACCTATGCGAAAGAGGATCATGTATCCATTGCATCTCTGCCGGGCATGAAGGAGCGCACCGTTCTGATCAATGGCTTCTCCAAGGCCTTTGCCATGACCGGATGGCGTCTGGGCTATGCCTGCGCGCCGGAGGTGATCTTAAAACAGATGCTGAAGATCCATCAGTATGCCATCATGTGCGCGCCGACCACCAGCCAGTACGCGGCAGTGGAAGCACTGCGCAATGGCGATGAAGACGTACAGCACATGCGTGAGTCCTATGACCAGCGCCGCCGTTTCCTGATCAATGCGTTTGAGGAGATGCATCTGGACTGCTTTGAGCCGCAGGGCGCGTTCTATATGTTCCCAAGCATCAAGCGGTTTGGCATGACCTCCGAAGAGTTTGCGACCCGCCTGCTGCGGGAAGAAAAGGTGGCAGTTGTACCGGGAACCGCCTTCGGTGACTGCGGAGAGGGATTCCTGCGCGTATCCTATGCCTATTCCTTAAAGAGTCTGAAGGAGGCCTTAAGCCGCATCAAACGGTTTGTGGACCGTCTGGACGGAAAAACGGAGTAAGAGAAAGATGAACATTGTATTATTTGAGCCGGAAATGCCGATGAATACCGGCAATATCGGCCGTACCTGTGTGGCCACCAACACCCGCCTGCATCTGATTGAGCCGCTGGGCTTTAAGCTGAATGAAAAGGCGGTAAAGCGTGCCGGACTGGACTACTGGGATAAGCTGGATGTTACCGTGTATTCGGACTTTCAGGATTTTCTGGACCGCAATCCGGGGGCGAAGATCTACATGGCTACCACCAAAGCGCCGAAAACCTATACTGAGGTGGAGTACGAGCCGGACTGCTACATCATGTTCGGCAAGGAAAGTGCCGGAATCCCGGAAGAAATTCTAGTGGAGCACAAGGAAAACTGCGTGCGCATTCCCATGTGGGGTGATATCCGTTCCTTAAATCTTTCTAATTCCGTGGCCATCGTGCTGTATGAGGCACTGCGCCAGAATGGATTTGAGAAGATGAACATGGAAGGGCATCTGCACCGGCTGCACTGGAAAGATGAAGTGTAAAAGTGAAAATAACAGCAAGGAGAAGGCGTCTGTCAGCGGCAGACGCCTTCTCCTTTTTTAACATATAAATAATGCACAAAACAATCATGCACAAAACAAATTTATTATACAAAGTTCAGAATTACAAAAGAAAAGTCAGAAATACAAATGGAAAAACGCACAAAGACATCATATAATAAGAGTATCTTAAGGGAAAAACTTATAGTTCACAAAAATGCGGACTGTAACGAGGCACAGCTGCTCATTCGCTCACAGCAGGCCATCCCGGGGAACGTGATATAAGAACGTGAATTTAAGCAGAACGTGAAAAGGAGAGAGGTATTATGAAAAAACGTTGGTTAGCAGCATCACTGGCAGCACTTATGGCACTGAGTATGACCGCATGTGGCGGCGGAAAGGCAGCAGAGACCACTGCAGCACCGGCAGAGACTAAGGTGGAAGAGACAAAAGCAGAAGAATCCAAGGCTGAGGACGCTTCCAAAGAGGAGAAAGCAGAGAAGGCTCCGGAAGATTACACCGGCAGCGTGGTTGTTTATTCCTGTCTCTTATACACATCTCCGAGCCCACGAGACTAGCGCTCATC
>OWIY01000689.1_pt1 | contig 12278 bp, 9 predicted proteins | sample 1732841 | NCBI WGS metagenome assembly OWIY01 (sample SAMN05065760, study PRJEB22554) | human gut metagenome | biome: ENVO:2100002; feature: ENVO:00000062; material: ENVO:00002003 | host: Homo sapiens | place: USA | reverse complement strand
TACCCATATTTTGCGCAGCGGTATGCCGGGATTACCGGCTTCGGACCTGTAGTGGGTTCTGTCTCTATATTACTTTTTACTGGATCCAGGCTCCGTCTCCTCCGACGTAACATCCGTCCGGAGTCCGGCTATTTACAAGCATGGCTCCGGTGCTGTCCGTGTAATACCATTTTCCGTTATCCTCAATCCATCCGCAGCGCAGATAGCTATTCATTCCGAAGCAGTACCAGATTCCGTCTATCTGCACCCAGCTGCCCACCGGGTAGCTTCCATCTTTAAACTGGAACCATTTGCCGCCCTGATCAATGCACCAGTGGTTGCCCCGTGCGGTGGAAAAATCCTGTCCGCTGCCTGCTGCCACACCGGGACCGCCGGTGCTGGCCGGATTCCTTCCAGTATCCCCGGGGCCTCCGGAAACATATTTTCCATCTCCGGGACCTCCGGAATAGCTGTGGCGGTAATCATAGCTGAGATCATCTGCTTCCTCCGCAGTCAGAAACATGGTATCGGAGCTTACCCACTCTCCCTTTGCCGATCCGCTTCCCACGGCGCGCACCATAAAGCAGTAGTTGCCTCTGCGGGTCATGTGACCGGCAAAATCATAGGAATTATCGTAGACCGATACGGTACTCATCACAGAAGAATCGTTCCGGTACAGCTTCACCTGATAATACCGGGCTGACGTGTTGTCCGTCCAGGTACCGCTGCCGGAATCTCCGTCCCATCTTACATTCTCTACATTCAGATCCGTACCGGGATCCGGTGCCGCAAACCCGCTGACTGCTCCGGCCAGGCTCATCCCCATGGCAAGCAGCATGCCTGCAATATATTTCCCTGTTTTTTTCATACGCATTCTCCTTCTTTGCTCTTACAGATTCGTTGCCAGGGGCAGGGAAAAGATAAACTCCGATCCCACGCCTTCTGTGCTGACTACATCAATGTTTTCCCCGTGTGCCTGAATGATCTCTTTTACAATGGCCAGCCCCAGTCCGGTGCCCTTTTTATCTTTTCCGCGGGACAGATCAGACTTATAAAACCGGTCAAACACCTTTTGTACACTGTCTTTCGGAATGCCAATGCCCGTATCCTTCACGGAAACAAAAATCTTTTCGTTTTTAATGCGGGTCTGGATATAAATCGTGGAGTCCTGATGACTGAACTTGATGGCATTGTCAATCAGGTTATAAAGCACCTGCTGGATCTTTCCAAGATCTGCGTACACCATCTGGATGTTATCGGAAAAAGTCAGTTCAAAGTTGATGTTTTTCTTCCCACAGGTTCCTTCAAAGGATGCCGCTGTGTCTTTGATCACGCGGTTGATATCAAAGCTTGACCTCGAAAGATATCCCTTACTGTCTAAGGAATTTAACGTCAGCATACCCTGTGTCAGCTTAGTCAGGCGCTCCGTCTCTGAAATCACGCGGGTTAAGTATTTTTCGTACATCTCCGGCGGAATCGTTCCGTCTATAATCGCCTCCAGATAGCCTTTGATAGATGTCAGCGGAGAACGGAAATCATGGGATACGTTGGCTATAAAGTTTCTCTGATATTCCTCCAGCTTGTTCAGCTCGCCGGACATATAGTTTAGCGTACCGGCCAGATAGCCCATCTCATCCCGGGTATTCAGATCAATCCGGTACTCCAGATTGCCGGCCGCATATTCATTGGCACCCTCCGTGATCTTCTGCAGCGGAAAATACACAGTCTTCGTGAACACCAGCAAAATGATCAAGGACAGGATAAACAGGATTGCAGCCGTTATGTAAACCACATTCAGATTTGAATTGCTCATCTCCCAGATCACGCTCATAGGAAGATGCACCAGCACATAGCCGTAGGTATTGTAATTTCCCGTAATGGGTGCGGAAACACTTAAAACATCATACGGAAAGAGGCCGTAGTAAGCTCCGGTACAATAAGACTTATTGCCTGTCGCCGTCGGATCAAACCCCTCAATGGCTGTCCCGGCCCGCTTATTCTGTTCGCTGTCCACCACAATGATGCCCTGGCGGTTCACCACCCAGATCTCCGCCCGCACAAACTTGGCCACGGCCTGAAGCTGCGGGTAGACGGAATCCAGATCCTGCTTCTTTCCCTGATACACACTGCTGTAGGCTGACGCGATCAGATTCGCCTCGTCATACATGGCTTCCGCCTGGTTTTTTACCTGATTTTTGTTCATCAGCCGCGCGGAAAAGGTCGCAATAGACGCAAAGCCAAGCAGACCGAATACCAGATAGCCTAAGATGAATTTATAGTAGAGTGAATGTTTCATAGCTGCTGTTTTGTCCCCCGCTGTTAAAGTTCTTCTGCCTTAAATGTCGTGTAGCCCTCATAGTAATAACTGTGGTCAATGCCTTTCATGAAGACCTCCCGGCTGTCCGTCTGGTCAGTCATCGCTGCCTTAAGCACATGCTTAATCTCGATATCCCGGATCGGGCTGCGCTCCATGGCCAGAAGATAATCCTCTTTATCCACCAGACTCCAGTTCACAACTTTTCCAATCTCATGTTTCAGAATATGATCAAGCCAGATGCGGGTGCTACGCCCATTTCCTTCCCGAAATGGATGGGCAATGTTCATCTCCACATATTTTTCAATGATCTCATCGAAATCCGACTGCGGCATCTGGTCAATGTTCGCAAGCGCCGCATCCAGATACATAAGTGGCGCAAAGCGGAAATTCCCCTTGGCCAGATTCACGGTCCGCAGTTGGCCCGCGAACGGATAAATATCAGCAAAAAGAATTTTGTGAATTTTCTGTAGCGTGGAAAACTTCCCAGCCGGCTCCCCGGCAAGCAGATCCTTTTCAAACAGCTCCTTCGCACGCTTTTTACTCAGCCGCTCCTCTTCCCGGGCAAGTTCCGCAGAATCCATGATTCCCAATTTATTTTCAAGCATAAAAAACCCCTTATTCTGTAATGGATGTCCTAGTTATATCCATTTTAGCACAAAATAAGACTGAAATAAACAAACAAAAAGCACGCCTGGCAGCGTGCTTTCCGTTTAGGAGTTGAGTTTCTGATTTCACGGGTCAGATGAAACCAGACGAAATGTATAGAATATTCACATGTAGTTAGTTGCGGCTAACTGTCATTATATTAGCATAGGCTAACTATTTTTGCAACCCCTTTTTCCAAATTTTTTTAATTTTTTTGTATTTCTTTTTGTACGCACTGTTTCCGGCATTGTCCCGCTGAAGCTGCGCCTCTGGCTTACCGGCTGCGGTCCTGGTATTCAGACGGAGAGATTCCTGTCACTTTCTTAAACTGGGCGCTGAAATACGCTGTGTCAGAATATCCCACCTGCTCTGCGACTTCATAAACCTTCACCCGGCAGTCCTTTAAAAGAGTCATTGCCTTTTTCATCCGGTACAGGGTGAGGTAGCTGGTAAAGGTATAGTCCGTTTCCTTCTTAAATACCCGGCTTAAATATCCCTCACTGATTTCCAGCTCTCCAGCCACTGTGCTGATATTGATATCTTCCTGGTAATGCTCCCGGATTTGCTGCACCGCCTGCTCTACATATTTATTTTTCGTATTTTTCACCGAACTCAACCGGATCACTGGCATGTCCTGTTCCTCTGCCTCTTTCGTCTCCCGCGCTTCTTCCTGTCCCTGAATATGGCGGACTGCTGCCTCCAGTTCCCCGTCTTTTAACGGTTTCAGCAGATAGTCACTCACCCCAAGGCGCAGGGCGCTCTGGGCATATTTAAAATCACTGTAGGCTGTCAGGATGATAAACTTTGTCTGGCAGCCATTTTCCCGCAGCTTCGCGATCATCTCCACGCCATCCATGCGGGGCATCTTCACATCCGTCACCACAATATCCGGCGAAAGGCGCTCCACCAGTGCCGCTCCCTCTTCTCCATTGGCAGCTTCCCCCACGATGACGCATCCTAGCGCTGACCAGTCAATGGTCAGGATAATGCCTTTGCGCGCCATGGTCTCATCTTCCACCACTACTACTCTATTCATGTTCCACGTCCTTCCTGAATGGCAGGCGCAGCGTCACGGTAGTTCCGTCTTCCTCCACCTCGGCATGCATGCCATATTCTTCTCCATAGTAAATCTTCAAAATCTGAATCACATTGTAAAGTCCCAGATGGCCATCCCGTTTTGCCGGTGCCGGACTGTTGATCCAGTCCACCATATCCTGATTCATGCCGCAGCCATCATCTGTCACGGAAATGCTCAGCACGCCGTCTTTCTGAGCCGCATAAATGCAGATATAGCCATTATCGCAGCCCTCAAGGCCATGGATGATGGCATTTTCTACCAGCGGCTGCAGGATCATCTTCGGAATCATGCTTTCTTCCAGCACATCCGGAATCTCTGTCTCATAGAGGAACTTTCCGCTGAACCGGATCTTCTGGATGCGGATATAGCTGTCTATGGTATCCAGCTCCTCTCTCAGGGTGATGAACGGCTTGCTGGAAATGCTTTTTCTTAAGATCACTGCCAGATTTTCCGCCAGCACCGCAATCTCCGGGATCTGATTGATCTTGGCATTCCACTTAATGGTATCCAGTGTGTTATACAGAAAATGCGGATTTAACTGTGTCTGATACAGGCGCAGGGTCGTCTCATTTAAATCCTTCTGCTGCTGCACCTTCTCTTCCAGATATGTTTTCAGATCACGTACCATACCGTTAAAGCTGTCTGTCAGCCTTCCCAGTTCATCGGTACGGGTACTGTGGACACGGATGTTTAAATCTCCTGCTTTAACCTTTTCCATGGCCTTATCCAGCTGGCTGACCGGCTTTACAATATTCCGTGTCAGCGCGCCGGAGATCATCATGGACAGGACCAGGCTTAACAGGGACATGGCCAGAAGCACCGTTCCCATCGTCTGCAGGGCCGGGGAACTGATGGGCGCCTGACGGCACAGGATCACATAAAACCCACGCTCTGGTTCCTGCATCCACAGATACTGTGTGTCCTCCTCCTCATTCATGTTGGTCTCATCATAGTCTGATCTGGAACAGTACAGAAGCCTCTTGTGGGCATCCAGAAGCCAGATGGTATCCGTCTGGGAATAGAAGCCGCTGAAAACATTATCAAAATTTTCCCGGGTAAAATCCAGCACCAGATATCCGGTCCTGGCTCCGCCGGAATTTTCTATCGCGTAAGCCCCCTGCATCAGCACACGGTCATCATTCAGTGTCAGGTATGGATCTGTGCGGTACCAGGTCATGCCCGCCTGTCCGGATGCTTTCTTTAAAATACCCCAGTACACCGGAAGAGAATCTGCCCGCGACAGTGTATCCGTGGTAAACCGTAGCTTTCCGCCCACATCGTACACACTGATCTGGGCATGTCCGTAGATTTCCTGCGAGGCCTGATATAAAGAAACGTACATGCCCCGCTGCATTTCTATCGTAGTGGTATCGATCATATAGCGGGACACGGTACCGTTCCTTGTAAGTTCCCGGCACGCTTCCTCACAGTCATCCAGAAGCGCTGCAAAACGGCTGCGGATCTCCGTAATCTGCCGGTTCGCCTCCTGCTCACTCTGGCGGTTCAGGGAAGCTGTAAACAGCCGCACCATGACCACGCTGGTTAACAGAAGCGGAACCAGTGTTACCAGAAAGCAGGCCAGAAAAACCTGGTCCCGGAACGAAAGGGTTTTTTGCTTCATGCTCCGCCCTCCCTTCCGTCTGCCTGCTGCCACAACATATCTGCCTGCCGTTTTGCTTCCGAAAGCTCAGCCCATCCTGCCTCTGAAAGCGGCAGCTTTTCCATCGGATCCATGCCCTTTTCCGCAGCCGTGTCCGTCCGCACGGAACGGCGGTTCCGACTCACGGCCATGATCTTCTGCGCGTCACGGCTGAGCGTAAAATCCAGAAAGGCCAGGGCTTCTTCTTTATGGCTACTTCCGGCGCGGACTGCCGTGCCGTCCAGCACCGCCACAGTTCCCTCCTCAGGATAAATATAATCCACATCGGCACCGCCGCTGAGAAGCGTCTGAGCCGCCGCCTCCGTGGTCACGCCAACCGAATAACGCCCGTCCAGGATCCCCTCATTGACCTGCTCCACGCTTTTTAAGACCTCATAATTCAGATTTTCTGCCAGTTTTTCAATATAAGCCTCACCGCTCTGACTGCCAAGCATGGCTGCCGCAAGTGCCAGGGCAGATACATCAGACTGCTCCGGATCCGCAAAGGCCACACGTCCCTGCCACCGGGGCTCCAGCAGACTCTCCCAGCCCACCGGAAGCTCCCTGTAGGTCACCACATTGGTGTTGTACATGATTACCAGCGGCAATACTGAAAAACCGGTCCAGACATGGTCCGGTGACACATACCAGCTGTCCAGCATTTTGGTCTCACTGCTCTCACAGGGAAACCACAGCTCTTTATATTCATCCAGAAGTTCTGTGTTCACACCAAAGGCCAGATCCCATTCTGCCGGCTGATCCGGTCCGGGCTTTCCATCTCCGTTTCGCTCTGTCTGTTCCTGCGCAAACCAGGTCCGGATCTCTTCCGATGTTCCCGCCTGCACTTCAACTGTCAGACCGGTACGCTCTTCAAATTCCTTTACCACCGGCTCATAAACCGGAAGTTCCAGATCCGTACAAATCACCAGATCTGCCTGCCGCGTAAGCGGCGGCTCCGTCCTGCGCCCACAGCCGGAAATAAACACTGCCAAAACGAAAAATGCCGTTTTTCCAAAGTTTCTGCTTTTCATCCAGTCATTCCCCTCAAACTTCAGTCATTTCAAAACAAAAAAATCCCCGTTCTCCGGACTTCTGCCATTTTCGTGACTTCATGGATTTCCCGCATCTTCACTGATACGGCTTTATCACTATATTATAGCAGAAATCCCGGAAAAACGGAGATTTTGCAGGACATTTACAGTCCCAAAAACGTCTCAAATAATTCACAGAGCAGCACAGCTTCATGCTCCGTCTGCATCTCACAGAAGATGCGAAGCAGCGGTTCCGTTCCGGAGAACCGGGCGCTGACCCAGCCTCCATTTTTTAAGTAAACCTTGCAGCCGTCCATGTAGGAAACATGATCAATCTCAAATGGGATCTCCGGCAATGCCTGGTCCATCATCAGGGTCTTGTGGATGCGTTCCTTTTCCTCTGCCGTGAAACGGTACGCGCGCTCTTCCATGTGGATCTCGCCGTACTCCTTGCGGATGTCCTCAGCAATCTCAGAAAGCTTCTTGCCGCTGACTGCCATCATCTCCACCAGAAGGGAAGCCGCGTAAATACCATCCTTGCCATGGATATGGCCCTTCACCGTCAGACCGCCGGAGGATTCGCCGCCAATGATAGCATCGGTCTCCTGCATCTTTGCGGAAATATACTTAAAGCCCACCGGCACCTCATAGCATTTCTGGCCGAAGCTCTCTGCCACCTTGTCCAGCACATGGGTAGTAGACAGGTTGCGCACCGCCGGGCCGCGCCAGCCGCGGTATTTCAGCAGATAATAATACAGCATGACCAGAATGGTATTTGCGTGAAGGTAATGTCCCTTATCATCAATCACACCCAGACGGTCCGCATCACCATCGGTGGCAATACCGATGTCACAGTATCGGTCCAGCACATAGTTTTGCAGATTGCGCAGCGTGCTCTCGGTCGGGGCCGGCATTTTACCGCCAAACAGCGTGTCATGCTGGGCGTTGATGGTCTCCACCGTACATCTTGCAATAGAAAGAATGGTGCAGAGCGCCGTCAGGCTCACGCCGTACATTGGGTCGATGGCTATGCGCAGATCCCGTTCCCGGATGGCATCCAGATTGATGAGGGAGATGATGTTGTCCAGGTATTCATTCATGGGATTCATCTCCACCACCTGGCCGCTCTTTACCAGCTCCTGGTATGCATGCGGCGGCATCTGCCCGTTCTCCTCCAGGTCCGGCACGTAGAGCTTGTCTGCCTGCTCCAGATATCTCTCAATGTCCGCGGTCTGATGCTCATCCGCATCGCGTCCGCCTTTGGTAAATACCTTGATGCCGTTGTAGATGGCCGGGTTATGGCTGGCCGTTACCATCATGCCGTAGCTGAGATCATGCTTCATCACATAGAACATGATGAGCGGTGTCGGAGAACTGCGGTCCACAAACAGCACCTTGATTCCCTGCTGCCCAAAAATCTCGCAGGACCAGATGACAGCCTCTTTGGAAAGGAAGCGCCGGTCATAACCGATCACCACCGGCTTGTCCTCCACATGCTCTGCCTTGATTTTCAAAGACATGGCCAGTGCAAGCTTCTGAATGTTTTCTTTCGTAAATTCTTCGCCAATGATGGCTCTCCAGCCACCAGTGCCAAATTTTATCATAACCACACCTCGCTTTTGAAAGAGCTCCGGCGGCCTCTCAGACCGCCGAACGCTCTAACTGTTTCCGAATCAGACAACCGATACCTTGCCCTTGCTGACTTTTAAGAAGATCAGAAGGGAAATCACGGTGCTGACGGTCAGAATGGACGCCAGGGCCGCCGCGGTACCAAAGCTGTTTCGTACAACCTCTGTATAAATCGCAACAGAAATGGTACTGGTCTTGCCGCCGTACAGCATAACGCTGGAGGACAGCTCATTGATACAGGTAATCCAGCTTAAGATCGCGCCGGAGAGAACGCCTGGAGCCATCAGTCTTGCGGTTACATTTACAAAGGTCTTCATCGGGGACACGCCCAGGCTGATGGAGGCCTCTTCCACGCTCACATCCATCTGCTGCAGGAACGCGCTGCCGGAACGGACCGTGTAAGGCAGCTTGCGGACGATAAACGCAATGATCATGATCATCGCGGTACCGGTCAGGATCACCGGCTGCTTATTAAAGGCAACAATTAAGCTGATACCAAGAACTGCGCCCGGAATAACGAACGGGAACATGATCAACAGATCCATCAGCTGGCCTGCCACGCCTTTCTGGCGCACAACAATGTAAGAGATCAGCATGCCCAGGATGATGATGAACACGATCGCAATGGAAGAGAATACGAAGGTGTTGCGGATGTTGGTCCACAGGCGGTTAAAGATCGTCACATAGCTGTCCAGGCTGAAGCCCTTCTGGAAACCGGTGAAATCACATTTGATAAAGCTGCTGACAATCACCACGATCTGCGGCATAATGCCGATCAGGGTAACCAGCAGTACCGGCAGGGTAACCAGGAAACGTTTGCCGCCGTGAAGCACTTCTTCCTTCGGCGGACGCATAGCGGTCATCACGTAGTTTTTGCGGCTCACGAAATACTTCTGAACCAAAAGCACGGTAGTGGAGCAGAGTACCACAACGACAGAAAGGGCACTGGCCAGATGGGCATTACCGCCGATCTCACTCATGTACTCGTTGTATACCAGAACCGGAAGAACCATATAGCCTTCACCGATCAGCATCGGGGTACCGAAATCTGCCAGACTGGTCATGAATACCATGATGGCACCTGCCGCAATGGACGGAGCCACAACCGGAAGCGTGATGGTTAAGAGACGGCGCAGCTTGTTGCTGCCCAGGTTCTCTGCCGCTTCTTCAATACTGGAGTCGATACTTCCCATAGCCCCCGATGTATACAGGTACACGTATGGGAAAAGCTTAAACGTAAATACCAGGATGATACCCAGCTTGCCATAAATACTCGGCAGATGAATGCCGATATTCGCAAACAGCTTTGTCACAAAACCCGCGCGGCCAAACAGCATGATCCAGCTGTAAGCACCGATGAACGGCGGGCTCATAAGACTCATGATGATAAAAATGTGAATGAAGTTTTTGCCAAACACATTGTAGCGGGACATAAGGTACGCGATCGGAACTCCCACCAAAAGTGTGGTACAGGTGGTCACGATGGATACGAACAGGCTTCGTCCCAATGCTGAGTAATAATACTTCTTCGTGAAGAACCGGATATAGTTCTCAAAGGTGAAGCCGGCTGTCTTGTTGGAGAAAAAGCTTCGGGTGATCAGGGTGCAGAAGGGGTAGATCAGAAAGATTAGCATAAAGCCAATGACTACCACCTTAACCCAGAACCAGAAATCCAGTTTTTTCCGGGATGTTACCATGAAATCACCTCCTGGGTTGCTGCATCGTATACGCCCACTGCGTTGATGTCAAAGTTGACCTTTACCTGCTCGCCATCCGGGCGCACCATCTGCACATCCTTGGTGTACTCGTTAAGCTGCAGGGTCTGCCCATTGTTCAGTTCAATCTCATATTCAATGAAATCCCCCAGAAAGGTGGACATCACGATCTTGCCTGGAAGTCCGTTGCTCTCATCAAAGAACAGCTGCTCCGGTCTCGCGGAGATGATGCCCTTGCCAGAGAACGGCTTTTTCAGTTTACAGGTAATACTGCACTCATCCTTGATATTTAAGACTGCTGCCTCCGGATTTTTGCCATCCACCTCACACTCTACAAAATTGGAGACTCCAATGAATCCGGCTACAAAGGTATTCTCCGGTTTTTTATAAATGGCTTCCGGAGTTCCCACCTGCATGATGTTGCCCTCTTTCATAACTGCGATGCGGTCAGAAATCGCCAGTGCCTCTTCCTGGTCATGGGTAACATAAATGGTAGTAATGCCGAGTCTTCTCTGCAGCTTCTTAATGGCAGTTCTCATCTGCACACGCAGCTTTGCGTCCAGATTGGAAAGCGGCTCATCCATCAGAAGAACTCCCGGTTCAATAACGAACGCACGCGCCAAAGCAACGCGCTGCTGCTGGCCACCGGAAAGCTCGTTGGGCTTTCTGTCTTTTAATTTACTGATCTGCACAAGCTCCAGTGCCTCTTCTACCTTGCCAGGGATCTGATCCTTCGGGCATTTCTTTGCCTTCAGACCGTAAGCCACGTTCTCAGCCACCGTCAGATGTGGGAAGATGGCATAGTTCTGGAACACCATACCGATATCACGCTTGTGGGCTTCCAGATTGTTGATGACCTTGTCATCGAAACAGATTTCGCCGCCGTCCACACTGTTGAATCCCGCGATCATGCGCAGCAGGGTGGTCTTGCCGCAGCCGGACGGCCCCAGCAGTGTAAAGAATTCACCGGGCTTAATTTCCAGATCCACCCCGTTTAATGCGGTAAAGTTTCCGTATTTTTTTACGGCTTTCTTTATGATGACTGCATGACTCATATTCATTCCTCCATTCCTGTTTTGTTCTGTAACTCCCATTGCCCTGCGAACCAGAGACTGGCCTGCATTTCAAAATCCGCTCTGACCATTTTTCCCCTTAACCGAAAAGGCTGCCCACCCGCTTGGGGCAAGGCAGTCTCTCCGTTTTCGCTCAGCTATTTACTTGTCGTACTCTGTCACATGTTCTCATCTTCCGTTTCCGTCATTCCCGAAACCGATTCTGAACCGTGCCATTAATCTACCATGATATCGTTGAAGTGCTCGATGTTTGCTTCCTTCTCATTTGCTGCCCAGTCAAAGTCATAATCAACTAAAACAAGATCATCCAGTTTTGCCATGCCTGCGCCAACTTCCATATCGCTGCGAACCGGACGACGTCCCCAGTTCTCACTCTGCTCGGTCTGGCATTCTTTGGAGGTAACGAAATCGATGAACAGTTTCGCGTTCTCTTCGTTCGGGCATCCCTTAACCAGTGCAACACCATCCGGAACTGCGCTGGTGCCATCTTTCGGATATACAAATCCAACGGACGGATCGTCTGCGTATTTGATTGCGGATTTCTCAATGGTGATACCTACATAGAACTCACCGTCAGCTACCATCTTGTGGCACTTACCTGAGGAGTCAACGATCTTGCCATCCAGATTGTCATACAGTTTCTTGATGAAATCCCATCCGGCTTCCTTGCCGCCATGTCCAAGGATCATGGTGCAGAGCTGGGTGTATGCGGAACCAGATTTAGACGGCAGACAGTAAGCAATTTTGCCCTTCCACTCCGGTTTGGTCAGGTCTTCCCAGGACTCCGGAATGGTTAAACCATCTTTCTCGATCAGGTCCTTGTTATAGAAGATAACCATCGGAAGCGGACTCTCACCGATCCACAGACCATCCGGATCTTTGTATGCGTCACCGATGAACTCATCGTTTGCGCATACATACGGCTGGAAGTACTCTTTGAATGCTGCCAGGGAGTCTGCGCCGCCGCCCCATAATACATCTGCGATCGGGTTTGCGGACTCTGCCGCGATTCGGTTACAAAGCTCACCGGTTCCGGCTGCTACTACCTCTACCTTAACGTTCGGATATTTCTCCATGAAGAGGTTTACACCTGCATTCAGCGGATCTGCGTCATGCGGGGAATAAACAATGTCTCTTATACACATCTCCGAGCCCACGAGACTAGCGCTCAT
>OWIY01000688.1_pt1 | contig 12279 bp, 7 predicted proteins | sample 1732841 | NCBI WGS metagenome assembly OWIY01 (sample SAMN05065760, study PRJEB22554) | human gut metagenome | biome: ENVO:2100002; feature: ENVO:00000062; material: ENVO:00002003 | host: Homo sapiens | place: USA | reverse complement strand
CTACACTTATGCGATCGTCGGCAGCGTCAGATGTGTATAAGAGACAGGATTTTTAGGTAATGTAAAATTTCCAACATGTCCTATTACGTATTCATCCTCCGAAATATGAAATTCTTTTCTGATTTTTTCTCTGGTTTCTAAACAAAATAAATATTTTTTTGTATCTATTGCATTATTCATAATTTGAAATGGTTGTCCTTCAAACATCCATTTCCCTGCTCGTTGTCCACATGCAAATAAATTTGTTGCATATTTCGAAATCTTTTTTTTAGAAAACAATTTTATGTATTTTTTTAAATTTGTATCAACTAGTGTCGTATGTGCATGGGCAATTCTTACTGGCACTCCATTTTTCTTCGCTGCTTTTAGTGGATATGCACTCAAACAATCTAAGTGAGAATGTACAATCTTATATTCTTTATGTTCCTTAAAGAATTGATCCAAACTTCTCATATAACTTAGACTAAAAGGATTCAATACTGGCATATGATAAATCTTTCCGCCTAAACTTCTGATTTCATCGTCATAATCTTTCTTTTCATTTTCTGGTCTGTGTGTCAGAAAATCAAACTGAACTTTATTCCTATCTATATTTCGATAATAATTCATAAGCATTGTTTCAAGTCCACCACGGTTCATGTGAGTGACAACTTGTAATACTCTGATTGGTTCTCCCATTTTATTAATTCAACTCCCTAACTATTTTTATAACTTATTAGTTACTATCTAAATAATCCTTCCAAAGTCATCTCAACAACCTTCTCCTTATCAAACCTCTCCTCTATCACTTCTCGAGACTTCTCTCCCATCTGTTTCTTCTCTTCATAGGAAAGTTCAATAAATTCCATCATCTTCTCTTCCAATCCCTTAACATCCTTCACATCCACCAGATACCCATTCTCGCCATCTCTTACAGCTTCCATACACCCATGAATCCTGCTAGTGATCAGTGGTCTTCCCATCGCTCCACATTCTAGCAGTGTATTTGCCATGCCTTCATGATACGATGGTAATACAAAGCAGTCACATTTCTTAATGAATGGTTTGACATCTTCCTGATAGCCATAATAATAAATGATCCCATTTCTGACCAATGACTGAATTCGTTCCTTGTAATCATCTTCCATTGGTCCTACGATATCAAACGATACTTCTGGGTAGATCTTCTTAATATTCTTTGCTGCTTTGAACAGTTCTTCGACTCCTTTTTCTTTCATCACACGTCCGATAAACAAGAATCGGATGTTTCTTGATTCTTCTGGGTATGGTGTCATCTTGTATTCATCAAGGTCGATCCCTGCTCCTGGAAGGGTGCATGATCTGGATTCTTTGATAATATTATTTTCTATAAACACCTGCTTATTTCCTTCATTTTCAAAGAAGATCGTTTTTGCCTTTTTGCAGGATAGTTTATATAAAAATACGACGAGTTTCTTGATCATATTTTCATTCTGAAATGCAGTTCCTAATCCTGTGATATTGACTGCATATGGAATTCTTTTGAATCTTGCTGCGATCCCTCCGTAAATGTTTGGTTTGATCGTGTAGGTGATCACAAGGTCTGGCTTTATCTTGCCTAAGATGTTAAAGTATCTCATCATCAGTTTAAAATCTGTTGCTGGATTGATCCCTCTTCGATCTACCGGTGTTTTGATAAAATGACATCCCATTTCTTTTAAATTCTGTACTAACATTCCTTTTGGCAGGGATATATAGACTTCATTTCCTTGATCTATGAGTTCTTTGATCAGGGCTTTTCTGAATTTGTATAATCCTACGTCTAGGTTTGCTAAAATTAATATCTTCTTATTCTTCATCGTTTACTCTTCTCACTGGTACTCCAACATAAGTTCCTGCTTCGTTGATATCTTCGATCACTGTACTTCCTGCTCCCATGATCACTTCATCTGTGATATGCAGTCCTTGTATGATCTGGCTTCCTGTGCCGATCTCTGTCTCAGTCTTTAAATGGACATCTCCTGACAGTAAAACTCCCGGATACAGGGTATTATAATCTCCAATCTCATCATCATGCCCGACAATACTTCGGTTGCAGATCAGGTTAAAATTACCAATCTCTATATTCGTTGTCATAATAACGGATGTACAAATGATATTTCCTTGTCCTAGATGCACTCTTTGTGATGTGATCACGGATGGATCGATCAGATTAGGATACCATAAGTTTGGATTTGGCAGACATTTTAAAACGAGTTTTTCACGGACTTTTGCATTGCCTATAGCGAAGGCGACGGCAAGTTTTTGTTCTTTGTCATATTCTTCGAGGTATTTCATTCCTCCAAGAATCGGATAGCCATCTATGATGCTGCCTTGCTGGATTCCATCGTCTATGTATCCAAGAATCTCATATGTTGGTTCTTCTTCATTGATCCGTTCGATCAGCCACTGAGTATCTCTTCCCATACCACCGGCTCCAACGATCACGATCGGTTTTATCTTTGGTTCTTTACTCATATAACCCATCCTCATTCTTCTTCCAATAGCATTCCATTCCTAATGCTTTCGGTGCAATAAAATCTTTCTCGATATCATCTCCGACAAATGCCATGTTCCTGCATGGTATTTCTAATCGTTTTCTCATGATCAGAAATGGAAGATCATTTGGTTTCCTGAATTCCATGACATTTCCATGTCCTGCAAGTTCGTCTGTGATCAGTATCTCGTCTGCCATTTTATCTAACCCCAGAGCTTCTATCTTGGCTCGCTGTACTTTGGGTGTTCCATCGATCAAGATCCCGATACTTCGCTTTTGCGTGTGTAGTTCAAAGAATAATTCTTTAACTCCTTCATACAATGAAATCTCTGGTTTATGGTCCCTGATGGCTTCTCTGCATTTTAATAATAATTCATCCGAATACATTCCTGCATCTTTTAATACCGTTTCCAGTGGTGGCTGCCCTTTTTCCAGTGCTGCGCATAACTTATTAAAGATATTGTTCACTTCTGGAAGCATTCGTTCTACCACTCGGAAACTGCTTCGTACATAATCTTTCTCTGAGTATAATGTGTCATCCAGATCAAAGATCACTGAACCAATTTCCTCGTCTAAATGATACAGATCTTTAAAATCATGAATCTCTACAATCGGTTCTTCTCTTGTATTTAAACATACACTTTTTTCAAATCTTGTAAAAATAACATTGTCATCGGCTGCATCCTCTTTGTATTCCATTGGTTCACCTAACATCATGGAGAGTGCTGCGTATGGTGCATCGGCTCCTGCCTTGATCGATACGGTGCTTGCCTGATGATACCATGGTTCCATTCGGATAAAATAATCTTTGTCTGTATGTTCTTCACGAAGCATAAAGATCGTCATCCATCCGGATGGCCTTAATTTCTTTATCACTTTCTTTGCTTCTTCTACGATCTTGTGATCTCTTACAACTCTGTATCTTGCACTTTCTTTTCCCTCGACTTCTTCCTTTGCCCTTGGTGTGATGTAAACCGGGCTTCCGTCTAGATTGCAGAATAGGTCGATCTCATACATCTTCCCATTTAAAAATGGACGTATCGTGTAATTCGCGTATTTTGATGCATGAAAACTTAATTCTTGTTCATCATGGATCATGATGCTTTTCTCCAGATTATCCATCTCATCCAATACTGCAAACATTGCTGGGAATCCTTGTGTATAGTTATTGGCACTGCTTACGACCTGTGGTGCGTTAAGACCACATTCTTCAAAGAAACGAGCTGTCCAGCGTTTGTTGCTGCACAGCAGAGCTAATTCTTCATTTGCAATGAGAACTTCTGTTCCAACAGCTTCAAATTCGCTGGCTCTTTGTGACAGGATAAAGACGTCTTCTTCTGTTCTTGGAATGAGCAGACCGATCTTCTCCTGTTTACAGATATGTAAGAGTTCTGTGACATAACCTTCTTCCCCTGGCTGTGGAACCTGATAGTGCTTATGGCAACGATATAATGCTGGCGCTTCTAGTGAATGATCACAGCCGACAAATGTTACTTTCACCCCTAATCTGCCGGCAGCATAGCGGAAGGTATCGATAAATTCTACCTGATCTGCCACGCTTGAAAATAAGATCTTTAAATGGCCTGCTTTCTTGTATTTGGAAAACTGGTCTTTCTTTGTTCCCTGGAAGGCATACATTGTCACAGATTCCTGTGCACTGATCCCTGCTCTTTTTAAGACTTTTGTCACGGTCTTTAGTATGATCTTGATATCGGTAAGAAATGAAATGTTATCCACATATTCAAGGTCGAATTCAAACTTTTCTTCCCAGCTGATGGCATTTCTCCCATTCACCTGTGCAAGTCCAGTCAGTCCTGGTCTTACATCTGCACGTCGTTTCTGTCTTGCACTGTAGAAATCTATGTATTGTTTCAATAATGGTCTTGGCCCGACAAAACTCATATGTCCAAATAAGATGTTGAAGAATTCAGGTAATTCATCAAGGCTTGTGGATCTTAACATCTGTCCAAATCTTGGAAGACGTTCTTTGTCTGGCAGCAGATCCCCATTCTCATCGACTGCATCTGTCATACTTCTGAACTTGTAAAGTGTAAATATTTCGTTATGATATCCCGGTCTTTCTTGTTTGAAGATCACGGGGCTCCCTAATTTGATCCTTACTAACAGTGCTGTGACAAGCAGAATCGGGCTTGATATAATGATACAGCACAGTGACAATATGATGTCAAAAAATCGTTTGATATATTTGTGATACATCTTTATATATACTCCGTTTACATTTTGTTCTTATCGGTCCAGTACGGATCTTATAATCCCTATGATCCGATCCATATCTTCTTTTGTATTCTTAATATCACTTGGAAGACATAATCCGCGATCAAAGATATCTTCTGATACTGGTTTCTTATCATCTTCGTAATGAGAATAGAATTCACACCCTTTAAATACTGGTTGTTGATGTAATGGTTTCCAGATCGGACGGCTCTCGATATTCTCTTGTTCCAGAGCTTCTATGATATCTAATGGTTTTGTCTTACTGTCTTCATTGATCGTCATGCATGATAACCAGAAGTTTGGTTCACTGCATGTTTCATATGGATTCATATGCACTTGTTTATAATCCTTGAAAGCATCTTTGTATGTCTCATAGATTGCTTTTTTCTTCGCAATGTGTTCATCCAGATGCAGAAGCTGACCTCTTCCAACTCCCGCTGTGATATTAGACATTCGGTAGTTATATCCGATCTCCTTGTGTTCATAATGTCGGACCGGTTCTTTTGCCTGTGTTGCCAGGAATGTTGCATGCTTGATGTATTCTTCATTCTCTGATGCGATCATTCCACCGCCTGATGTCGTGATGATCTTATTTCCATTGAATGAAAATCCTGCCATGACTCCGAATCTTCCTGTCTGGACTCCTTTATATGTTGCTCCCAGACTTTCTGCAGCATCTTCGATCAGTGGAACTTTATATTCTTCACAGATTGCTTTGATCTCGTCTACCTTGGCTGGTGTTCCATAAAGGTGTGCAACGATCACTGCTTTTGCTTCTTTATGTTCTTCCAATGCTCTTTTCAATGCCTGTGGTGACATATTCCATGTCTCTGGTTCAGAATCCACGAATACAATCTTGCCTTTTTCGTAGGCGACTGGATTCGCTGTTGCAGCAAAAGTCAGCGAAGGACATATCACGGTATCTCCTTCCCCGACTTCTAATAATTTCACCGCCAGATGCAGTGCTGCGGTTCCTGCGCTTAGTGCACTGCAGTGTGCGATTCCTGTATACGCTTCCATCTCACGTTCAAAGCCATTGACATTTGGCCCAAGTGGTGCGATCCAGTTGGTGTCAAATGCTTCCTGCACAAACTTCTGTTCTTCCCCATGCATCGTTGGTGATGCCATATATATACGTTCTTTCATGCTGTCTCATCCCCCTGTCATTTTGTCTGTTGATTTGTCTGTTTATATGTATACTCTGGAACTAATCTTTTTACAACTTCACGGATATTCGGATCTTCGGAAAATGCCGCATGATCTAATTCAGCGATCAGTTCACTAAATTGTTCTGTCTCCATCATCCTTGGACTTCCAATGAAAATTCGTTTGTTCTTTGTCTCTTTTTTATTCTCCTCATCGATCAGAAGTTCTTCATACAGCTTCTCCCCTGGTCTTAAGCCAGTAAACTGGATTTCTATATCTTCTCCTGGTGTAAGTCCTGATAAACGGATCATATTCTTCGCAAGATCTAAGATCTTGACTGGTTCTCCCATATCAAGGATAAATATTTCCCCGCCTTCTGCGTAAGCTCCTGCTTCCAACACCAGACTGACGGCTTCTGGGATCGTCATAAAGTACCGGATGATCTCTGGATGTGTAACTGTTACCGGACCACCATTGGCAATCTGCTTCTTGAACAACGGAACGACACTTCCGTTACTTCCAAGAACATTTCCAAATCTTACAGCAACGTATTCTGTATCGTATAAGCTATTCATATATTGAATGACCATCTCACAGATCCGCTTGGAAGCGCCCATGATATTTGTCGGTCTTACTGCCTTATCCGTGGAGATCAGTACCATTCTCTTTACGCCGCTCATTCCTGCTTCTTTGGCTATGTTAAATGTACCAAATACATTGTTCTTGATCGCATCATGCGGGCTGTCTTCCATCAATGGCACATGCTTATGTGCTGCTGCATGAAATACGATATCAGGCTTATAATCTTCGAAAATATTGTGTATTCGCAGATGGTTCTGGACAGATACGATCAATACTTTCAAATCTAGTTCTGGATGTGTTCTCTTTAATTCCATCTGGATCTCGTAGGCGTTGTTCTCATAATTATCAATGATCACTAACTTCTTCGGCTGATATCTTGCGATCTGTCTGCAGATCTCACTTCCGATCGATCCGCCTCCCCCTGTGACAAATACGACTCTGTCTTTGACATAGCTCATGATTGATGGAAGATTGGCTTTCACTGGCTCTCTTCCAAGCAGATCTTCAATCTCTACTTCTCTTAGAGCAGATACTGTAACTTCACTGTTGATCAGCTGATATAAGCCCGGAAGAATACTCAGACGGCATCCTGTCTGCTTGCAGATTTCAAGGATGTCCTTGCGATCCTTGGGTTCTATTGTCGGAATTGCCAGAATGATCTCTTCAACATCAAATTTAACTGCATTGCGCAGGATCGTATTACGATTGCCAACCACTGGTATCCCAGATAAATATGTTCCTTTCTTCGCTGGATCATCATCTATGATGCAACGGATCGTTTTAGTCACATATGTACTCTTTTTGATCTCATTTAAAATGATGCTTCCTGCTTCTCCTGCTCCGATCAACATTACCGGAACTTTCTTCTTGCCAATGTCATTCACTTTGAGTGGTTCACTTCCCTGAATCAATCGGACAAGTAATCGGATAAAAAACATTCCCAACAGCAGATATACCAAATACAAGAAATAGTAACTTCTTGGTATCTCCCATTGTAACATATAAATTCCGATCAGCTGGAAAGCTGCTGCGATCACAACTGCTTTAACGACATTAATAAAATCGGAGATTCCTGCATACTTCCATTGCGTTGAATACAATCGATATGCCATAAAGATCACAATACTGCAAAAGAGATTCAACGGCATGTATTTTGCAGCATTTTTCAAAAAAATCGGTGCGATCTGTGATGGATAGAATTCAAATCGCGTTAATAATGCAAGATATGATGCTATGATCATCATTATGATATCTGAAATCCCAAGTATCATATTCCATTTCTTTCTTTGGATGATTATTTTTAATTTCTTCATATACTTTCCCCTAACATATGCTCTCACATATTTGTTTTAAATCTATTATACCATTCCTTTTCTTAATTTCCTATATCTACTCCTGCTCATTTCCTGCTTTTTGGTAATTTTTTCTTAAAATACAGCAAAAAGAGATGGAAAAATCTATATTGTTTTGATCTTTCCATCTCTTTCTATGTTAAAATTTTATCTTATTATACGTTGATCTCAGCTGTTAATCCGAGTACTTCTTTATTCTCTTCCAGAATTGGATTGATCACTTCATTCACAAATTCTTCTGTCTGCTGTGGTGCACGTCCTACGAAGTTCTCTGGTTTCATGATCGCCTGTAACTGCTCCATGTTCATACCAAATGCTGGGTCTGCTGCGATTCTCTCTAACAGATCGTTTGCTTTTCCTTCTTCTTTGACAACTTTTCCTGCTGCCATAGAATGTACACGGATCTTCTCATGAAGTTCCTGTCTGTCTCCACCAGCTTTTACTGCATCCATCATGATATTCTCTGTTGCCATGAATGGAAGTTCGCTTCTTAAGCGGCTTTCGATAACCTTAGGGTATACAACTAATCCGTCTACAACGTTTAAGTAAAGGTCTAAGATACCATCGATCGCTAAGAATCCTTCTGGTACGGATAAACGTTTATTGGCTGAGTCATCTAATGTTCTTTCAAACCACTGTGTAGATGCTACTAATGCTGGGTTCATAGCATCTGACATTACGTAGTTTGCTAAGGAAGCGATTCTTTCACTTCTCATTGGGTTTCTCTTATATGCCATTGCAGATGATCCGATCTGGTTCTTTTCAAATGGTTCTTCTACTTCTTTTAAGTGCTGAAGAAGTCTGATGTCGTTTGAGAACTTATGAGCAGACTGTGCGATCTGGCTTAATACGTTGATCACGCGGGAATCAACTTTTCTAGAGTATGTCTGTCCAGATACTGGCTGGCATTTGTCAAATCCCATCTTCTTGGCGATCATTCCATCAATCTTCTTGATCGTTTCGTGGTTTCCTTCGAATAACTCTAAGAAACTTGCCTGTGTTCCTGTTGTTCCTTTTGATCCTAATAATCTCATGTTAGCGATCACGTGATCAAGATCTTCTAGATCATATACGAGATCCATCAGCCAAAGGCTTGCTCTCTTACCTACTGTTGTAGGCTGTGCTGGCTGAAAATGTGTAAATCCAAGTGTTGGAAGATCTTTGTATTTCATTGCGAATTTGGATAATTCGTTGATCACATTTAATAATTTTACTCTGACAAGCTTTAATGCTTCTGTCATGATGATGATGTCTGTGTTATCACCAACATAGCAGGATGTTGCTCCTAAATGGATGATTCCTTTTGCCTTTGGACATTGTACTCCGTATGCATATACATGAGACATAACATCATGACGGACTAATTTTTCACGTTCTTTTGCTACATCGTAGTTGATGTCTTCTGCATGTGCTTTTAATTCGTCGATCTGTTCCTGTGTGATATCAAGTCCTAATTCTTTCTCTGTCTCAGCAAGTGCGATCCATAACTTTCTCCATGTCTTAAACTTCTTGTCTGGAGAAAAGATGTACTGCATCTCTTTGCTTGCATAACGTTCTGATAATGGGCTCTGGTAACGGTCGTTCATAAAAATCTCCTTATCCTTATCTTTCAAAATTTCCACGAATATCTCTTGTTGGCGGTTTCATTGGATACTCACCTGTGAAACATCCTTTACAGATTGATAATCCCTGTACCATCTGTGAAAGTCTCTCTTCTCCTAAGTATCCTAAACTATCTGCTCCGATCACTTCACAGATCTCGTTGATCGATCTGTTATATGCGATCAGCTGTTCTCTCTCTGGAATATCAGTTCCAAAGTAGCATGGCCACAGGAATGGTGGGGAACTGATCCTTACGTGAACTTCTGTCGCTCCTGCATCGCGTAACATCTTCACAATGCGGTCACTTGTTGTTCCTCGTACGATGGAATCATCGATCATGATGACTCTCTTTCCTTTGACTGCTTCTTTTAAAACATTTAACTTGATCTGCACGCTTGATTCACGGCTACTCTGTCCTGGTTTGATGAAAGTTCTTCCAACATAACCGTTCTTGACAAACGCGGTTCCATATGGGATGCCTGACTCTAAGGAATATCCAAGAGCTGCTGCATTTCCTGATTCTGGTACTCCGACAACCAAGTCTGCTTCTACCGGTGAATCCTGTGCGAGGTATCTTCCTGCCTGAATTCTTGAGTGGTATACCCCAACTCCGTCAATCTCACTGTCTGGTCTTGCAAAATAAATGTATTCAAAGATACATCTTGCTGTTTTTTCCTTTGGAAGACATAAATCACAGTCTGACTGAATTCCATCCTTTGTGATCGTTACGATCTCTCCTGGATTCACGTCACGGATAAATTCTGCTCCGATCGTATCTAATGCACAGCTTTCAGATGCTAATACATAAGCGTTATCTCTCTTACCGATACATAGTGGCTTAAATCCATATGGATCTCTTGCCCCGATCAGTTTCCTTGGTGACATAACGATCAGGGAATACGCACCTTTGATCTTCTGCATTGCTCTGGCTACTGCCTTCTCAATTGATGATGTATTCACGCGTTCTCTTGCGATATGATATGCGATAACTTCGGAATCGATCGTTGTCTGGAAAATAGCTCCTGTCTTTTCTAATTCTTCGCGAAGTTCTATTGCATTGATCAGATTACCATTATGTGCAAGTCCTAAAGTACCTTTTACATAATTTAAAACCAGTGGCTGGGCATTCTCAGGAACACTCTCTCCTGCTGTTGAATACCTTACATGCCCCACACCGATATCTCCCTTTAATGCCTGAAGGGAATCTGGTGTAAACACTTCATTACATAATCCCATACCTTTTTGAGATGTGACATTACGTTTTGGACCATTCGTATCAGAAACTGCAATTCCGCAGCTTTCCTGACCTCGATGCTGCAGTGCAAACAATCCATAATAGATCGTTGATGCTACATCATTGCCATCGAAATCGTAGATACCGAAAACTCCACATTCTTCTCCCAACTTATCAAAGTTCTCTCTGCTCATCGTGATCTTTTGACCTTTCTGTTATACAATCTTTAGTTTCGTTTGTAAAATACACATTTTTGATAGTAACATATTCATTTTAAATCTGCAAGCATCCCTGTTATTGATTCTCTTTTAATAATGTAGTATCTGGAGGGATCTCTCCTCGCTTAAGCTTTGTATATATGATCCTTCTTACAGATTTATCGATTCTTGATTCTTTGATCTTGCCACTTTTTAGTGCCTTCTCAATTGCCTTGTATGCTTCTTTATAGTTATCCGGCATCACGATCAGGTCAACTCCTGCCTGAATCGCTTTCACTGCTGCTTCTCCGGAACTATAGTTATCTGTGATCGCTTTCATGTTCATCGCATCGGTCATGATAACGCCCTTATATTCAAGTTCATCTCTTAGGATATCTGATACAACTCTGCTGCTTAGGCTTGAAGGCTCCTTCTCATCTGTCACATTAGACAGCATCAGATGTGACACCATCACTGCATCAGCTTTTGCCTTGATCCCTGCTTTAAATGGTTTAAAATCTGTATCTCTTAATGTATTGATCGTCTGATCGGTCTCTGTGCTTCCGCGGTGTGTGTCTCCTCCAGTCTGTCCACTTCCTGGAAAATGCTTTAATGTCGCTGAGATCTGTTGTTTCTGCATGTTCTTTACCAGTGTTGTAATAATATCAGCAACTTTCTTTGAGTCTGTGCCAAAGCTTCGGTCTCCGATCTCTGTGTTATTCTTATTCGTTAAAACGTCTGCGACTGGTGCAAGATTCATGTTAAATCCAAGCTCTTTTAATTCCTTTCCCTGTGTCTTCCCCATCTGTACGATCTTCTTGTTATTGTAAGTTCTTCCAACTTCCTGTGCAGATGGATATACTGTCATCTTCATCTTGGGATTTGATGCGACTCTTGAAACCTGTCCACCTTCCTCATCCACTGCCATAAATAGTGGGATATGGGAGGCATCTTGAAGTTCGTCCGTCATCTTCTTTGTTTGATCAGGTGTGTTGATATTCTTCGCAAACATGATCACCCCACCTGCTGGATACCTCTTCAATGTCTTCTTCATCTGGCTCGTCACGCTTGTCTGATTCTTGCTTTCTACCTCATCTAATTGATAAACAGATACCATAAATAGTTGTCCGATCTTATTCTTTAAGGACATCTCCTTTGTGATATCTTTTGCCATTCCCTGCAGGGTTGTTTCATCCAGATCTTCTGTCTTGAGTTTCTTTGTTGTACTCTTCTTCCCGCATCCTGCTGTCATGACAAGCATCAATACAAGGACAAGGCTGATTAAACGTCTCTTCATTCTTTCGTGTCCTTTCCGTGCATGCTCTTTTCTTTTTATTATACCAGAAGCATTTGTTTGTATCAAATGCTGTTACGTCCTATTTCTGTGAATTACCCCTCCCATGCGGTACAGTAGTTCCTATGGAAGTGGCTTCTAAC
>OWIY01000682.1_pt1 | contig 12338 bp, 15 predicted proteins | sample 1732841 | NCBI WGS metagenome assembly OWIY01 (sample SAMN05065760, study PRJEB22554) | human gut metagenome | biome: ENVO:2100002; feature: ENVO:00000062; material: ENVO:00002003 | host: Homo sapiens | place: USA | reverse complement strand
TACACTTATGCGATCGTCGGCAGCGTCAGATGTGTATAAGAGACAGGTAGTAAAGAGTGTGGCAAAAGGAATTGGAATGAGCGAGGATATGTAAAGATTAAGGCATCGAGAGATTGGGGATTAGTAGCTTATTTAATACCTCGTCAAGCATTAGAGGATACCAGAACAAAGTTTACAGAGCCAGAGCTATTGCATAATAGCATATATTTCCTTGTTGGCAATCAAGACGGAGATAGTTTACATGGATTCAGGGGGAGACAGGTCTGCTTTCCTCTGGCTCTGAAAGTTCACAGAAAATCTATGGTATTTTCATAATGGGTGCGTTATAATCAAAGAAAAGGAAGGTGGATACAGATGGCAGAGTATAGTTATGCGGAAGCTTATACAAGATACATTATTTATATATCAGATAAATATAAGAAAAGTGAAAAGAGTGTAGTGGATACTTTCCGTCAGGATGGTACAGAACAGAGATTTAAGGATTTATACATGGAAAAACCGGATTTAACAAATGAACAGTATGATAAACAGCTGGGGGAAAATTAAATGTCATTAGTGGATTTACGGACAAGAAAAACCTCTAGGGGAACTGTAGTTTTGTATCATGGCTCATCCTGTATGGACATAGAGAAATTTGATATACAGTATTCCAGAGACTATTTGGACTTTGGGGGAGGTATGTACTTTACGACTAATAGAGAGCAGGCGATGCTATGGTCAATTACGAAAAGTAGATTTGGGGCAGTGTATGAGGTGGAAATTGACTTGGATCAGGTTGATTTAAAGCAGTTTTTAAGGTACGACAACGAGTTTATCAATACATTCTGTTTATGTAGAGCTGGATTTGAGCCGGATGCAAATGCAATTAAAGGATACAATGCTATATATGGCTATATGATTGATAATGACAGAGCTGCTATTGTTAAGAGTACCAATGACTATGTAATTGGGAAAGCAACTGAAGCAGAGGTTAGAAATAGCATTCGAGTATTTGAATCAAAGGATCAGCTGTGTATAAAAGAACAGTGGATTTTGGATCAGATGCAGATCAAATGGAAAGGAATCACAGAAAAAGTAGATGGCTTTCCAAGAGGAGACAGGAGGTCTGTAAAATGGAAAAAATAGATTCTTTAAAAGATGTAATAGGAGCAAAGGTAGCAATCATGGTAGAGATTATGACGCATATTTTAGGTTGTTCCTATTCAGATGCCTACTACATTATTGTAGGTTCAGACACATATCATCTTATGCAAGAGCAAGTTTATAAGACGCTGCATGACAGTCCTCAGGCAAACTTGTCTGATATAGGAGAGGAGTTAAGGAAAGCGGGAAATAAACTGGGACAGATGATAACGGATACCAATATTAAGCGTGCAATGCTTCAAATGCGAGAAGAGAACATTCGGAAAAATGATTAGCGTAAGAGAATTAAAGGGAATAGACGAACATTTAAAGGAAATAGACAGGTTGATTCAGTTGTCCCCTAAGAGGACGGTTGACCGTTCTCAGATTAGAAACCCAAAAGAGATTGAAAGGCATGAGCAAATGAAGCAGTATGCTTTGCGGTTGGGGATTAACCTTTATATGACGGATGATACAGAATCTGGTTATGACAAAGATAAAGAAGAAGCATTTCTCTATATTATGAGGGGACAGAAAGTTCCAGAAGAGCTCGAAAGAAAGCTGATTCAGAGAGAACGGGACAGGATAGCCAGAGAGAAGCAGAAGCAAAAAGAAAATGAAGCATAAATAGTCAGGTGGGACATAAAGTCTCGCCTGTCTTTTGGTTTATGGGGATGCAGCGTTTCGGTGTGCTGGTGGCAGCTTCTAAGAAATCGAGTTGGAGCGTGGAAAATGAAAATGCAGCCAGCATATGAGTGGGTTTATGGGTGCGTATGAGAACCGGACAGGCTGTAAAACAAATAGGAGCAGTTGTTGGAAAATATAAGAAGGAGACAAATAAAATCCCGAACTAAAAAACAAGTCGGATTCTGCTTGGAAATCGGAGTATGGCGTGGAAATTTCTAAAAGGTTGGCAGTACCGGAAAATTTAGGGTGCGTTGCGCTTCTGGCTTGTCAAAATAAAAGAGAGAGAAAAAAACGGATAGGTATGTGGTGGGAGATGGATTGAGAGATGGGACGGAATTTGAAAAAGTAGCGATTCTGATGGTATGGGGTTCGAGGTGCGAAAGTTGGGTTTATAGAGGGAAAAATAAGTAGTAAGTCAGGCGGTCTCCAGATCTGCGACAGTTGTAGCAGTTTGAGAGAAAATGCCAGCAAGTCGGTAAAAGGAAGAAACATTGCTGCAATCCGCTGGAACTGATTTTCCGGCTTCTTTTTATAAATGGGTATATTTTATTTCATTTATAAAAAGGAGTTGATACATATGATTTATGGATATGCTCGTATTTCATCGCCGAGGCAGAACATTGAGAGACAGATCCGGAATATTAAGGGTGCATACCCAGAGGCGGTTGTGATACAGGAAGTGTTTACTGGTACAAACTATAAAGACCGGAAGCGTCTGAAGGGAATTGTCCGGCGTGTGAAGGATGACGATACGATTGTGTTTGACAGTGTTTCCCGAATGAGCAGAAATGCGAAGGAAGGCTTTGAACTGTATGAAGAGCTGTTTAACCGTGGTGTAAATCTTGTGTTTCTGAAAGAGCCGCATATCAATACAGATGTTTATCGTAGAAATATGAATCCCGACATTCAAATGACCGGAGAGAAAGCAGATATTCTTCTGGAGGCTGTGAAACGGTATCTGCTGGAAGTGGCGAAGGATCAGATCCGGATTGCGTTTGAGCAGTCAGAAAAAGAGGTTATGGATTTACGGCAGAGAACGAAAGAGGGAATCGAAACGGCAAGACTGAATGGAAAACAGATTGGACAGGTCAAGGGTGCGAAGCTTGAAACGAAGAAGAGCATAGAAGCCAAAGAGCTGATAAAAAAGCATTCCCGCAGCTTTGACGGCAATCTGAATGATAAAGAGTGCATGAAATTAGCCGGAGTCAGTCGGAATACCTTTTATAAATATAAGAGGGAGCTGTTGGAGAAAGAGGACATTTGTGAAAAGGAACGCATGGAGTAAAGATAGAACTGTTTATCGGAATCTATGAAATCAAAACGGGTCAGGCTTGAAGGAGAATCAAGGTCTGGCTTGTTTTGATTTTTGAGGAACCGTCAAGGGCTGAAAAATCTTATTGAAATATAAAAAATCTTACAAATTATTTGAATAAGGTGTTATGGGGATTTTTTTTGAAAAAATCGGGCCAAAACGAGGAATTTTCAGGGGATAAAAAGCCTTTGTATGAAAAAGGGTTGAAAAATTTCTTATTTCAAGGGGAGTGAAGTAAGAAAATAAGGAAAAAACGCTGTGCCCTGCATGGTTCAAAATGGAATGGATGCGTGTTGAAATATTGTCTGGGTAGCATTGGTTCTGTGTTGGCTTTTGAATCCAATGACGCAAAGAGCAAAGAGGATAGGCATTAAGGGATTGGAAGAGGATGAATGTTCCATAGATAGCTTGTGTTGGATTGAGTAATGGAGAAAAGCGGCTTAGCAGTCCGGTTTCTGTTTGATGTCCTTGCTCTATCGTCTGCCTGTAAATTTTGTGGACAATAGCTTTCAAAATGGAGTGGAGCATGATTGTGAAATGCAATAATGAAAATGCTGATAGAAAATAAGAAATCCGGTTGACAGGTTGCAATATAAGAACGGCGTGCCGGAACGATTTGGAGTTTATCCGGCTGACATTCATAAGGATTAGAACCGAGTGCAGAGTGGGTGTATGCATTGAAACTGGAAAAAACGGAATATCAGAAATAATAGAAGAAATGCCAGAGACAGGTTATGTCAAGAAAACGGCATTCCCTGACGGAACGGGTATCTATGGGAGGACAGGCTTTGTTTTCCTGTTTAGCTGGAAATAGAATCAAAATGACATGGCAGCCAGAGATTCAGGAGATAAGGGATAAAAAGTCAGAAAAAATGGCGGCAGATTGGTATGAGGGGATGGACATTGTAAGATGTCCGAGTCCAACATCTGGATTTCTCACTGTAAGCCTGAAAATCAGCTTTTGATTGTGGAATGGGTGTTTTTATTTATAAATTTTATGAGAAAGGACGGTTATGGCTATGGCGATTGATACAAAAGTAACCGAGGAAGAGATCCGTAAAGTGTATGCAGAGGTCGTGAGGGGAAATGTTTTGAGCATTGTCCATCGTCCCAGTAACCGAGTGGTGCTTCAGGTTGTGATTTATCCGCAGGGAGATATGGCAATCACGCATAGATTCTATATGGATCTTGCAAAGCGTCTGTTGAAGTACTGCAAAGAGGTGTATGTGGATCTGTATCCGAATAACAGGAGGTAGGAGAGCATAAGAAAAAGGCTGGACAGGGTCAATCCTGTGTCCGGCTTTTTTCATGCTGTTTGGTATGGTTGATTGGTTGGAAAGAATCAAAGAAACAGGCGGCAAGAGAGAACGGATTGGAAGCATAGAGATTTTAAGGTAGTAGACGAATCGGAACTGCTGATAGAAAATCCGATTGAGATAAAAAGTAAGAAAAACAGGAGGCAGGCAGAATCAATCGTAAGCATTTTTGAGGGTGCTGATAGAAAATCCGATTGAGATAAAAAAGTGAGAAAAACAGGAGACAGACAGAACCAAACCATAGGCATTGGAGCTGCTGAAGGAAAAATGGTTTAGGATAAAAAAGTAAGAAAAACAGGAGACAGGCAGATTCAGATCATAGGCATAGAGAGATAGAAAAATTAACAAGTGTATGTTAAAATTGAACTATCGAGTAGCCGGAGGTGGTTGTATGACAATCTATGAACTGAATGATAAGCTGGAGTTAAGCAACGGGAGAGCTAGAAAAGAGGTATCGAAAAATGAAGTGATCATCGTCAATATGATGATGCTTGGGTTGATTTGTAAATACATTCAGAAGGAGAACTATAGTAAGCTGGCAAGAGATCTTCAAATGAGCGAGAAACGCTTACAGAGCCTTAGGAATGGCGTGGATACCAGTGGAAGCAGCACCGTTCTGGATAAGGAGACATTTAACCGGATTGGAAAAAAGTTTCGTATTGCAGTATCAGACCTGCAGAACGGAAATGAGATATGGTGCAGGGACGGATCAGAGAAGCTTACGATTCAGTACCGGAGGCTGCTATGCTTATATCAGTTGTCTAAATCGACTTGGATATCAGAAGATTATCTGTCCGGTTTATTCGTTGGGAAGGAGTACGATCTTCTGTTAAAAGGAAGTAAGTCCATTCAGGCGAGAAAACGTGCAAATAAAAGAAAAGCGGATGCAGATGAAGCAGAACGGGCGTTCCTTAAGAAGCTGAAAGAAATCGAGGGAACTCTGATAGAGCAGCTGCGAGAGGACTATGAGCATACCGCTGGAATGGACAGAGAGGGAGAACGGGAATACAATCGGGTTCTGAACTACTTCAAGTTTGGGGACGGAAAAAGTTCGATGCAGCAATGGGTACGGGAAGAGACCGTGAGAATGAGCAAATGGGATTATGAGGCATTGAAGGAAGTAGACGGGGAACCTTTGAGAAACTACCTGACAGAGTTAAGGAGACAGCAAACATTTGTTCAGGCGCTGTTGCTCCTGCCGGATAAGAGAAAAAAATAGAAAAATTTGAAAAAAAATATGAGAAAAAAGGCGTTAGGCAAGGTTTACCTGACGTCTTTTTTTCATGGTGCTTTCCAATAAAAAGCAAAGACTACTAATACATTGCCGATATGTATACCGATTAAGAGTGGACTATTGGTAGAAAAGTGCCTGATATTTAAGAAATACTACCAATATGTTAGTATATACTTGTAAGCGAGAGGGACACAAAACAGTCCCTAGAGCTTAGAAATCGCCCCCATAACCTAGAAGAAGTGCGCCTGTTTGGCGATTGCAGAGTACTTATTTTGGGGAGTGGTGTGTTCAAGTGGGAAAAGTCTGTGTAAAAGTGGCTTGTTTATGCAGAATAACATAGAAATATCATAAATAGACAGAATATTCAAACAGAAATGGAGGGGATAGCAGCAAAAAACTGCACCTTGACAACTGAATATGGATGATTAGACGCTAAACGCTTTTGTGCTTTAATATAGGAAAGAACTAATGGAGGGATTACGGGATGAAACAGACAGAGGCAGTTGATTTTAACAATACAGAAAATCAGAATACATCAAAGGAGAAAATGGACATGAGTGACAAGATGATTACATTAGATAGAAAAGATAAGAACCTTATTTATGAGAATACAGAAATGAGAGTGTTTATGTACGGCATTCGGCATCAGGTAAACGGACGCAAAAAAATCTGGTTTGCCGTTCAGGATGTGAAAAGCGGACGAATGTATACGGGCATTTCCTCTAGTATGAAGGAGCTCATTTGCAAAGGAAGCGTGTTTGATGAGTTCTACGACTACGGATTTGACAGGGAAGGCGTGGCGTGTATCAAGGAGAACGCAGTGGAACGGATGGTTACTATGGAATATGAGGAGACTCAGGAGACGGAGTTAAGCATCGAGGAGATAAAAGACCGTCTGATTGAGTTGGCAGAACATAATAAAGAGCATGAGAGCTGGAAGATTTTGTGTGGCGAAAAAATATACTATAACATACCGACTGGAAAGTTTAAGGAATTGTGCAAGCAGGAGTTTGACTTCTTGAGTTATCGGCAAATCGTGCAGGAGTTTAAGATGCGTGGATATTTAAAATGCAATAGTGGACGGAATGATTATAAGAATGAGTCGAACGGAGTCAGAGGAATCTGTTTACTGGCTGAAGAAGTTTCCTGTGAGAAGCAGAAACCCGCAGAGGACAGCACTGGTACAGAGGGGGAGGCGGCATAAGATGAAGATTAGCTTAGTACCGTGGACAGGTGGAAAATTTCGTGTGGTGGATACGCTGTATCATTTATTCCCAAAGCATACTTCTTATTATGAACCGTTTTTCGGCTCAGGGGCGGTGCTGATCAATAAAAAGAGATGCCGGCATGAGACTGTGAGCGAGTACAGTAGAGACCTGTATATGTTACATAAGGTGTTGTCCGATCCGGAAAAAAGCCGAGAACTGAGAAGGCGGTTGAGACATCAGGAACTGAACGAGGAAGCATTTCTGAAGGCGAAAAGAATCCTGAATGAAGGAAAGGCGCAGGATGATATCGAATGGGCGATGTGTAAGTATCTCAGGATCGTATTATCCTACAACGGAATGGGAGAGTTTTATCAGCCTTATCTGGGGAGACATTTTACCAGTATGATAGAGCAGAAGTTTCCCGCTGTGACCGAGCGGTATCAGGGAGTAGACATTCGTTGTCAGGACGGCGTGGAGCTGATACGAGAGGCAAAAGACAAGGAGGATGCATTTGTGTTTGCAGACCCACCCTATCTTCTGAACCTGCGAGGCAACAAAAAGATTTATGACAATGAAATGGGAGAGAAGGAACATATCCAGATGTTAGAGTACATGCAGGAAGCGAAGTGCAAGATTATGCTCTGCGGCTACTATGACAGTGAAAAAAAGGGCGGAGATTTGTATGACAGGCTCTTGGAGTATGGCTGGAAGCGTTATAAGCTGGCAGATCTGGTACAATCCTGTTCCAATCAAAAGAAAAAAGGCATTGGCGAGGAGTTTATCTGGGTCAACTATGAGCTTCCTCCTCAGGCAAGATTTTATATCCGAATGAGTACGGAAGTCAGCAAAGCGAATAAAAACTAGCAGAAAGATTTGTGAAGAATGGCAATAGACAGACGGGGAGGGTCAGCGTTACCCTCCCAGACAGAAAGAGAGGAAAAGAATCTTATGAATAAAACCAAACTGAAAGGAACGTGTAAGACGGCACCCCAATTATTAGTAACGACAGAGGATCTGAAAACCATTTTATCCTGTGGAAGAGTATCGGCTTTGAAAATCGGTCAGGAAGCAAAGGCAAGGGTAGACGTTGGGAGACGGGTACTCTGGAATGTGGAAAAGATACAGCAGTACTTAAATAAGAAAGAACGCATTATTTTATAGAAAGAAATCAAAAAAAGAGAACAGGAGAGAAAAAAGTATGCCAAGATTTAAAGATACAACCAGTCGCAGAGACAGTAAGGGACGAATTTTAAAAAAGGGCTTCGGCGAGAGAAAGGATGGCAGATATATTTTCCGTATGAGCTATGAAGGGGTACGCTGCAAACCCCTGTATGATATGGATCTGCGGAGACTGGAAAAACGTGCAGAAGAAATGAAACGGAATCTTGATAACGGGATTGCAGTGAACAGTTATAATATGACGTTGAACCAGTGGTTTCGTAAGTATATCGAGTATCGGCGTCTGACTGGTTTAGGCGAGGTAGGCATCCGGCAAATGGAAGATTATTATAACTGGTATATTCGTGATACCCCTATTGGAACGAGAAAGCTGTGCCACTTGGATAAGTTAGAGCTGTTAAAGCATTATAAAGCCTTGCAGGAGCGCAAGGATCACCCGTTGTCTTATGGAACGGTAAAACGTGTGAGCAATATTGTGGAAAATGCGTTGGAAGAAGCACTGGCACAGCGGATTATCACCTGTAATGTAGCCTACAAGATTACAAAGGATATCCCGGAGATTATAGCGCGAAAGGACAGAGAAGCAGTACCGGAAGAGGATGTAAGACGTTTTCTGGAGTATGCAAAGAATCATCGGCATTATTGCTATCATTACAATGTTCTGGTGATTCTGTTTGGTTTGGGCTTACGGGCAGGAGAACTGTGTGCGCTGACAGAAGAAGATATGAAAGAAGATCACGTTCTTATTTACAAATCGCTGCAATATCGAGGGCTGGAAGGAAAAAGAGAGAGCTTTATTGGTACGACCAAAACCGGAGCAGGAGTGCGTTCCCTTCCATATCCAGATTGTGTGAAGCAGGCGGTGGAACGGCAGAGAGCCTTTAATCGGAACAATCCTCACCGGTGTCAGACGGTAGTTCCCGTAAAATATACAGGCGGAAAAACAAAACTGAAAGAAAGCTACAGTCATTTCTTCTTCTATACCAGTAGCGGAACTCCTTACAGACCGGATTATCTGGCGGATGTCATTAAGAAAATCGTCAAAGCGTTCAATCGGGACGAGAAAAAGAAGGCGCTGGAAGAAAAGCGAGAAGCAAAGGAAATCAGCCTGTTTACGTCTCATTATTGCCGACATACGTTTGCAACGAGAGCGGCAGAGAATGGAGTAGAAGAACGTCAGATTTCCAAGTGGCTGGGGCATGCCCTGAATGAGGGAAGCCGTGTTACGAAAATCTATATCCATGAAAACTGGGAGGATGGCTATAAGGAACTGGAGAAGGATCTGGAAAAACTGAATCAGATTCGCTTGAGTAGTGTGGCGTAAAAAGAAAGGATGCTGGTTATATGAATCAGTGTCCTTTTTTATGCTTTTTTTCGATTGTCATAAGATGCCATACACCCATAAAGAGGGGACTTATGGGGAGAATGTGGTTGTACTCAAAAATTTAAAAACCACATACTTTTTACTCCAATCTGTACTCATTTAGAGCTTGGTTAGAATGTAAGCGTATAGAATCAGACGAAGCGTAAAACTTTGATTTTTAAAGGAAAAATAGGCGTTCAGAAAAAATTTTTCAGGCGTTCAGGTATGCGGTTGGGGTAGCTCTTATGCCCTATACATGTGAATAATATTTGACATGCAGCAGCCCTGGAAACCTAGTGTTTCCGGGGCTTTTTTGCGGTCAGTGGGCCTGCTCCGGACAGAACGGAGCGGTTTCCGGGAGGATACGGCGGCCATGCAGAATTTAGCAGCCTCTTTATATAAAATCCGCCTTGCCAAGTGAAACGAAAAGTATTATACTTTTTGTGTAGCAGTACAAAAGTATTAGAAGGAGGAACTGTTCATGCAGGTAACAAAGGAAACACTTATGGGAGAACTGCTCCGTGCAGATATCAATACCGCCAATATCCTGATGGCTGCTGGAATGCACTGTGTTGGCTGCCCGTCTTCCCAGATGGAATCTCTGGAAGAGGCTTGTGTTGTACACGGCATCAGCTGCGAGCAGCTTGTAAATGCCCTGAACGAGTACTTTTCGCAGAAAAACGCGTAGTTTTATGCCATAAAAAGGCTGCCGGTTCATATTCCGGCAGCCTTTTGCATATTTTTTTATTTATACTCAGATCTTTGCCAAAACTGCCAGGGTGTTCTGCTTCACGATCACCTCATAGTGCTCGGCATAATAGGCCTCGGCCGCCGGATCCTGGCGGAGCCGGGTCCCGTACTCGGAAAGAAGATTACAGGTACGGCTGAAGGAAAGCTCATCGGAGCTTTCTTTTTTTAATACCAGATAGTACCTTCCGCTCTGCGGGTTTTTATAGAGGACGCTGGAACCGGAAAAAACGGATCCGGTCTCTCTGGCGGCGGCACAGACCTGGTCCAAGGAGTCAAACTGATAGAAGCGGATGTATCTGGCGGGATCCGGAAGCTCTCCGTCGGGAGCCTTGGCGGCCTTCTGGGCCTGTGTATTTTCATCAGATGCAGCCGGGGCGGCTTTTGCACCTTCGCCCTGGCCGGGGTTCTGGCTTCCCGGGAGGCTTAAAAGGGCGTCCGCGCCGTCCAGAAGCTCTGCGGTCAGATTTCCCACAAAGGGATCGTCGTCCTCATCGGCTGCGGAAAATTTAGAGAAGCGGGTGTCCAGCTCCTCGGGATCCTCGATCTTTGTGATGATGAGCATGACGCTGTCGTTGGCCATAGGGATGGCCTCCACCATCAGCGGGATATCCTCTGCCTCAAAGCCCACCTCCCTGGAGGCGCGCTGGATCATTTCGCGGAACAGGTTTCTGGCCTTTTCACTTCCGTAAGCCAGCTCATTCAGATTGACGTTCCGCACGCTTAAGTCAAAATTGCTGAGGGTACAGCGGATCTGGTTTTCATTGATACGTTCTATTTTCATTGGATCACTTCCTGTCTGTATAGATATATGTGAATGGCGAAAAGATACACTTTTACGCTTATAATATACTATATCCTATTCCGATTTGGCAATGATATGTGGAAAAATTATTAAAATTTTAAGGAATAGAAGAATCCTGTTGTAAAAGGTCAGATCTTGTATTAAAATAAAGGTCAGAGATTGTATTGCCGAAGGGAGGTGCAAAGATCGGAGAACACGTTCTGTTTGGTAAATACCGTCTGTGCAGGAAGCTGGGCGCTGGCCGCTCCGGGAATGTCTTTCTGGCCTGGCATACAGAGCTGGAGGAATACCGTGCGGTGAAGATCGTTCCAAAGACCATGGCCGACTATGAAACCTTCAGAAAGGAGGCCCTGTTCTTAAAAACGCTCCGCCATCCTGGGATCCCTCTTGTATACGACGTGGAAGAGGACCTGACAAACAGTTATCTTATCGAAGAATATCTGGAAGGCGAATCTTTATATGCCCTGGTGAAACGCCTGGGCAGTCTGTCAATGAAAACGGCGGCTGAAATCGGAATTCAGGTGTGCCGTTTGATCCAGTTCATGAATACAGCAGATAATCCCATTTTATATCTTGACCTTCAGCCAAAGAACCTTCTGGTCTGTAATGGAGCAGTGAGGCTTATTGATTTTGACCACGCGCAGTATGCAGAGGATGTGACCGCTTTCGGGGAACGTTATGGGACCATAGGGTTTGCAGCGCCGGAGCAGTACCGGGGAGAGCCCCTGGACTGCCGGACGGACGTTTACGCCATTGGTGCGCTCTTATATTATATGTGCCGGGGAGAACCGCCTGGGAACGGCTTTTGTCTCGGGGACAGAAGCGGTACCTGGGAGCTGGACCGGATCATCCGCGGGTGTATGGCCGCAGAAAAGGATGGGCGCTACCAGAACGCAGGGAAGGTGGAGCAGGCGCTTTGTGAATTAAAGACCGTTCTATCAGAAAAACATGCAATAGAATCTCTGACCATCGTATTTGCCGGGGCCAGGCCTGGGATCGGAACGACCCATGCAGCCTTTGGCATATCAACTTTCTTGACCCGAAACGGGTATCCAGCATTGTATCAGGAAGAATACGATACGGATGCGGTCCGGCTGTTCATGAGAAATACAAAAGCAAGACCGGACGGCGCCGGCGTATTCCACATCGGATCCTTACATATCCGTCCATACTATGGCAGAACAGTAAAAATGCCATATCGTTATTTTCCAATTATCATTAAGGACATAGGAACGGCCTGGCAGGGACAGGAGACGCTGCCGGAGGCGGACTTTTTTGTACTGGTATGCGGAGGGAAGTGGTGGGAGACTGCCCGCACACTGGCTGCATCCAGGTACTTTTTAAGCCGCGGAAGGTGTATCCTCC
>OWIY01000675.1_pt1 | contig 12380 bp, 9 predicted proteins | sample 1732841 | NCBI WGS metagenome assembly OWIY01 (sample SAMN05065760, study PRJEB22554) | human gut metagenome | biome: ENVO:2100002; feature: ENVO:00000062; material: ENVO:00002003 | host: Homo sapiens | place: USA | reverse complement strand
ATATATTTTTCCAATAAGTATACCAGAAAAGGACAAAGCGGACAAGTCTGCCGCAGATTTTCCAGAGGAATTCCCCGTGAAGCAAAAAAAGTTTCCATATAAACGCAACATTTGCTATAATAGACTATGCTATTCACAATCAGGGATGATAACAGATTACAGTGCCCGGCTTTTCAGAAAAAGGGCACGATGATAAAGGAGATTACAATATTATGAGATGTATTGGTATTATAGGAGCAATGGAAGTTGAAGTAGCAAGTCTCAAAGAACAGATGAAAGATATTCAGGTGACACGTAAGGCTTCCATGGAATTTTATTCAGGTATTATCGAAGGAAAAAACGTAGTTGTTGTCCGTTCTGGAATTGGTAAGGTCAATGCAGCAGTCTGCACACAGATTCTGATCGATGATTTCAAAGCAGAAGTAGTGATCAACACTGGTATCGCAGGAAGTCTGAATGCAGACATCAACATTGGAGATATCGTTGTTTCCACAGATCTGATCCATCATGATATGAATGCCGTTGCATTTGGTTATCCGGTTGGACAGATTCCGCAGATGGAAGCTTTTTCTTTCCACAGTGATGATGCACTTCGCGCACTTGCAGTAAAAGCATGCAAAGAAGCAAATCCTGATATCGAAGTATTCGAGGGACGCATTGCATCCGGTGACCAGTTTGTGGCAGACCAGGGTGTCAAAGATTTTATTACAAAAGAATTTGGAGCATACGCTGTTGAAATGGAAGGCGCGGCAATCGCACAGGCAGCATATCTGAACAATGTACCTTTCCTTGTGATCCGTGCAATTTCTGACAAAGCAGATGGAAGTGCAGAGATGGATTATCCGACATTCGAAGCGCAGGCAGCAGAGCACAGTTTCAAACTGACACTCCGCATTCTGAAAGACATTCAGGGCTGAAGCGCACACTTGAAAAGATTCTGCATAGAATGTTATAGATGATGACGAAACAGGAGCCTGTCCATGTATTATGACAAGTTTCTTCCATTTTATATGACGTATGCAGATTCTTCTATTTACAGCAGAGAGAGAATACAGGAGCAGGAATTTGCTCTGATGAAATCTTATTATCCGGAAACTGCCCGCAAAATTCAGGAAAAAGTTGAAGAAGAATGTCAGCTTATGGATTATGAGGGAAGCAGACTTTATGATGAGCATCCGGACAAATTTATGATGCATCGGCTTTACAGGCAGATACGTTCTCAGGTAGACGGAGAAATGGCAGCGCAGGAAATTCCTGATGAATTTCTGGATGAACTGATCCAGGTGCTTTTGTATCAGGAGATTTCCAGGCGCCGGTGCAGACGACGCAGATACCGTGGATTCTGACAGTTGAGCGAATAAGAACACTGCAGTTCGTAATGCCGGAATCCGATGGTGTACACAGGGGCATTACAGAGGGATTATGAAAGATTAAATATGATGACATTACAGGAATTTTTGGAAAAACAATTTGATGAAAACCTGATGCTTGCAGTCTTAAGCGGCCAGCGGAGCAAGGAAAAAGAGGCTCCTTCCAAGGTGCGGATCCGCCAGATAGAACTGAAAGGCAGCATCTGTTATCAGGCATCCTCCACGGTGGGAACCAAGGTCCTTCATTCCAATTACAGCAGAGAAGAAGTGATCGCATATGTGGAACAGAGTCTTCAGGAGGGTGGATTTTCCCAACTGCAGGTGCAGGGAAGATGCAAAGATGGCAGTGTTCTTGTCAGCAAAAAGGGTAAAGTAACTGTCAAAGTGAAAGAGCATCAGGCGAAAGAGCCTGTTCAGATTCTGGCACACAATCGTGTGAAACAGTATATATTGAAGGAAGGAACTCCGGTTCCATTCCTGGTGGATCTGGGAGTTATGAATAAAGAAGGAAAGATCCATCGTCCGGCTTATGACAAGTTCAAACAGATCAACCGTTTCCTGGAGTTTATTGAGGATATTCTTCCGGCATTGTCCAGGGAGCGGGAGGTCACGATCCTGGATTTTGGATGTGGCAAATCATATCTGACATTTGCCATGTATTATTATCTGAAGGAACTCAAAAAATATGACGTTCATATCATTGGGTTGGACCTGAAGGAAGATGTGATCCGGAAATGCAATGGACTGGCAGAAAAATACGGATATGAGAAACTGCATTTTCTGTGTGGTGATATTGCGGAATATGAAGGTGTGCAGAAAGTAGATATGGTGGTAACGCTCCATGCATGTGACAAAGCAACCGATTATGCACTTGCCAAAGCGGTTGAGTGGGATGCGCAGGTGATACTGTCTGTTCCATGCTGTCAGCATGAACTGAATGACCAGATTCAGAATAAACTGCTTTCTCCGGTGCTGAAATATGGACTTCTGAAAGAAAGAATGTCTGCACTTCTTACAGACGGAATCCGTGCAGAACTTCTGGAATCGAAGGGATACAGTACGCAGATTCTGGAATTTATTGATATGGAACATACACCGAAGAATCTCCTGATCCGGGCAGTAAAGACAGGCAGATCCCGTTCGGGTGAAGCTTTGAAAGAGATGACGGATGCCATTCATGGCCATCTGACTCTGGAAAAACTTCTCTATCCGGATGGATTTGATGCGAAGGAGGGAGTATGAGAACCATAACAAGATTTTTGAGAAGGTTTTTAATACTTCTGATCGTGTTTGTAATGGGAGTAGCGGGAACTGCTTTTCTCATGAATAATGAGACGACGGATGATCGTTCCGATATGAATAATCCGACGTTGCCGGAAGTAATGGTGGATTTTAACGGTACGCTGGCAAACAGAATGTATGGATATCGCCAGCCGATGGAAGCAGATTTTGTCCGCGACAGTGTAACACCGCTGGATACAACAAAGAAACTTACGATCGCCGTTAATCCTTATGAGGAAAAAATCAAAAGTCTGTCCTATGAAGTGCGTACTTCGGATGGAACCAAGATCGTTGAGAATCGTAAGGTCAAGAGCCTTGACAGCTCAGGATCTGATGGATATCTGCGTGCACAGATCGAGATCAGTTCCGGCCTTTTGATGAATCAGGAGTATTCCCTTCAGATCTCGCTGGATACCAGTGACGGAGAAGCGTATTATTACACAAGAGTAGTTTCCAGGTCTTCGACGAATACGGAGGATTATGTGAAGTTTGCTTCCAGTTTTGCACAGATGTGCATGGATAAAAACTCTGCAGACGGACTCGCGGCCTATTTGGAATCTACAGAATCTTCTTCAACAAATTTTACGGCTGTGACGATACAGTCACCACTTTCTACGATCAGTTGGGGAAATTTAAGCCCGCAGATATCCAAGAAAGGCATCCCGGTCATTAAAGAGATCAATGAGACGACGGCAAGTATTTCGCTGGAATATGAGATAAAGGCAGCCAACGAAAACGGTGGTGCAGAGTATTACAATGTAACGGATTTTTACCGGCTTCGCTATACGGATACCAGAATTATGCTGTTGGATTTTCAGCGAAGCGCAGATCAGGTATTTGATCCTCAGCAGACAGTGATCACAGATGATGGGCTGCTTCTTGGAGTCCGGGACAAAAATGTCACGATGCTTTCCAATGAAGATGGCAGTGTGACTGCTTTTACGCAGGAAGGTGCCTTGTGGACTTATGCACCGGATACCGGCAAATTTGTAGATATCTTTGATTTCCGCAGAAAATCAAATGGAGATTTTCGTGACTCCAGAATAAAACATGATATCAAGCTGCTGGGCATTAATGACAGTGGGGATCTGGATTTCATGGTTTATGGTTATATGAACCGCGGAACATATGAAGGATATTGTGGTGTTGGAATCTACCATTATGACCATGATCAGAATGTTGTAGAGGAACGTGTGTTTATTCCAACGTCAGAATCATTTGAATTCCTGAAATCAGACCTTGGAACGCTGAGCTATGTGAATAAAGATAATCAGCTGTTTCTTTTGCTTGCAGGCAAGCTTTATCAGATCAATATTGATGAAAGCAGTTATGATGTGCTTGCAGATAATATTGATGGAAATCAGTTTGCGGTTTCGGCTACCAATGCACATGCAGCATGGCGGATCAGCGACGGTGATCAGGCTGGTCAGGTAAAATTCATCGATTTTGACACACTGGAAACAAGAAACGATACACCGGATGCAGGACAGAGCCTTCGTGTGCTGGGATTTATGAATGAAGATGTGATCTATGGAATCGTTTTGGACGGTGACAGTCTTACAGATGAAAACGGACATACTACAGATGGAATTACTTTAATTAGAATTGAAGGTTTTGACGGAACTGTCAAAAAGGAGTATCATCAAGATGGATATTATATTACAGATGTGACGGTCGGAAGTACCCTTATGCAGTTTAATCTTTCTGAAAAAACTGGAAGCTCTTATACTGTGAAAAATAAGGACAACATCATGAATAATCAGGCAGCGGCAGCAAAGGTTGTTTCTGCTGAACAGAGCAGTACAACCCGCCAGGGCGTGATCGTCAAGCTGGCATTTGACAACAAACCGGAAACAGACGAACCGTTGATTCTTACTGCAAAGATGAAAAATACAGGGGAAAAAACAGTTCAACTGGATGTTGACAAGAGTCAGATCAGTAATATTTATTATGTATATGCAAAGGGCGGACTGGATAGTACGTGGACAGATCCGGCACAGGCAATTCTCCATGCAGACAGTCTGACAGGTGTGGTTCTGAACCGGGCACAGCAATATGTATGGGAACGTGGAAATATGAAAACACAGCTGACGCTGAATACAGAGGATGTTCCGGAGATCATTCGAAGTGGTTCCTGGGACAAAGACGTTCTGCAGCAGGGACTGGGAGATTCAGGAACGGTGATCGACCTTACCGGATGCAGTTTGGAAAATGTACTCTATGAAATCAGTGCGCAGCGTGCGGTTATAGCCAAGACCGGTGCAGATTCCAGTGTAGTGATCGTTGGATACGATCAGTACAATACCTGGCTTCTTGATCCGGCTACAGGCGAAGTAAGTCCTTACGGAATGAACGATAGTACGGCGTTATTCCAGGCAGCAGGAAATGTCTTTATTTCCTATCTTGATAACCAAAAATAAATTTAACAGGAGGACAGGCTTATGTTAAGCAAAAGCATCACGAAACTTGTGCAGTATGGAATGGAAACAGGACTGGTACCGGAGTGTGAAAAAAATTACACTATCAATCTTCTTCTGGATGTATTTCATGAAGATGAATATGTGGAACCAGAAGAGAGCTTTTCAGATGTAGATCTGGAAGAAACTTTAAATGAACTTCTGGATGAAGCCGTAAAGAGAGGACTGATCGAAGACAGTGTTGTGTATCGTGATCTTTTTGATACAAGACTGATGAATTGTCTGATGCCGCGTCCGGCGCAGGTTCAGAAAGAATTCTGGGATAAGTATCAGAACAGTCCGCAGGAAGCTACCGATTACTTCTATAAATTAAGCCAGGACAGCAACTATATTCGCCGCTATCGTGTAAAGAAAGATCAGAAATGGAAAGTAGACAGCCCGTATGGCGAAATTGATATTACCATTAATCTTTCCAAACCGGAAAAAGATCCAAAAGCGATCGCAGCAGCAAAAAATGCGAAAGCAAGCAGCTATCCAAAATGTCTCCTTTGTCCGGAGAATGAAGGATATGCAGGTCGTGTCAATCATCCGGCAAGACAGAATCACAGAATCATTCCGATCACGATCAACGATACACCATGGGGCTTCCAGTATTCTCCATATGTATATTACAATGAGCATTGCATCGTGTTCAACAGCAAGCATACTCCGATGAAGATTGAGAGAAACACCTTTATCAAACTGTTTGATTTCGTAAAACTGTTCCCTCATTATTTCCTGGGATCCAACGCGGATCTTCCGATCGTTGGTGGTTCTATCTTAAGTCATGATCATTTCCAGGGCGGACATTATACATTTGCAATGGCAAAAGCTCCGATTGAGAAGCATGTGACGATTCCGGGATTTGAAGATGTGGAAGCCGGCATTGTCAAATGGCCGCTTTCCGTACTTCGTATCCGCCACAAAGATTCTGCGCGTCTGGTCGATCTGGCAACTCATGTACTGGAAGTATGGAGAGGATATACCGATGAAGCTGCATTTGTTTTTGCAGAGACAGACGGAGAACCGCACAACACGATCACACCGATCGCACGTAAAGTAGGCGATATGTTTGAACTGGATCTGACTCTGAGAAACAACATCACAACAGAGGAAAATCCGCTTGGTGTATATCATCCGCATGCAGAGTATCATCACATTAAGAAAGAAAATATCGGTCTGATCGAAGTTATGGGGCTGGCAGTTCTTCCGGCAAGACTGAAAGAAGAACTGGAACTTCTGGAAGAATACATTCTGGAAGGAAAAGATATCGCATCCAACGAAAAGATTGAGAAACATGCCGCATGGGCAGCTGAATTTCTTCCGAAATACAAGGATATCAACAAAGAGAATGTTCATGAAATCCTTCAGAAAGAAGTTGGTATTGTATTTACACATGTTCTGGAAGATGCTGGTGTTTACAAATGCACACCGGAAGGCAGAGAAGCATTTATGAGATTCATCGAATCATTATAAAAAAACACATAATATACAAAAGACAGGGACTTAAGGCGCAGAGCTTTGAGTCCCTGTCTGCATATAAAAAGCACAGACGGGACAGTAGCATATTACAGTCCGGAAACAGAACTGTGTTAAAATGACATTATAAGGTATGTTTGGAGAATGTGAAAACAGTGCGAAGGAAATTCCGGCAAAGGAGGCATGAAATGAAGCAAAAATATGTACTTACAGCAGTGGCGGTTGTGGCTGTCGGAGCGGTGGCATTGGGTATGGTCCCGGTGTGGGAAGGGACGAATTCTGTGAAACAGGAGGAGACCAGAACGAGTATTATTGAGGATCCGGTAAATACAGAAACAGAAGGAACCGGTACGCCAACGCCTCTTCCGACGACGGCCCCGGTTACTGGAATTTCTCATACGGACAGTTATGAAGATCTTTATGCCCAGGTAAAAGAATGGCAGAATAATTCTTCATACAGTAATGTTCAGCCCCGCATCATGACTGTTGAAGAGTCAGCAGATGCGACAGGGACAGACTCGGCTGCTTCAAATTCCAGTATGGCGGCAACTATGCCGGAAGAACCGATTGACCAGGAATATGGCTTTGATCCATCATCAGAAGGTAAAGATTATTCTACGACCACCACACAGGAAGAACTGATTGATGAGGCAGATATCGTAAAAACAGATGGCAGCTGTATTTATGCCATGGACAGTAAAGGAACATTGCGTATTGCAGATGCAGCGTCCATGAAATTACTCTGTGAGATTAATGGAGAGAACAGCTCCGATTATAAGGAAATGTATGTGGATGGTAATTGCCTGCAGCTGATCTGTCAGCAGGAAGATTATATAACCTATAAAGGCAGTATAGATCTTCCGTCAGCAAATGCAGGTGGAGAAAAGAATACAGATGGAGTCCGAACCAGTTATAGTATGCCGGTAACTACTGTGACAGTAGAAACCTATGATATCTCAGACAGGGAAAAACCAAAAAAGACAGGCGTTTATCATCAGGATGGAAGTTATCTTTCCTCTCGAAGAACTGATGGAAGAATGTATCTTTTTACATCATATACTCCGGAAGTCGGAGACAGCGCAGATCAGTTACAGTACTATGTGCCAAGGTGCGGAGAAGAGTATATTGCCTATGACCATATTTACCTTCCGACACCGGAAAAAGATTTTTCTTATAATGGCAGGATATATCTGGTAACAGGGGCTGTCGCACAGGAGAATCCGGATCAGGCAACAGATGTTATGGCCGTTGTCAGCAGCGCAAATATTTTTTATGTCAGTGAAAATAATATCTATTCAGCAACAGAAATCTGGAATGACCGGGAAACTCGTACGGAAATTGTACGAATCGGCTACAGAGATGGGAAATTTACCGACGGGGCAGCAGGTTCTGTAGTGGGGGAACTTCACAACAATTTTTCCATGAACGAGGCAGATGACTGTCTTCGCATTGTAACCACTGTTGAAGGCTGGGATAAAGATTATAGTAATTTTTCCAGAAGTAATGGATTATATGTGCTGAATGAGAAACTCAAAACAATTGGAAAGATTGAAGATCTGGCAGAGGGAGAGCAGATAAAGGCTGCACGGTTTATGGGAGATACAGGATATTTTGTCACATATCGAAATACGGATCCTCTTTTTGCAGCAGATCTTTCTGATCCGAAGAACCCCAGGATTATGAGCGAACTGAATATTACCGGATTTTCTGAGTATCTGCATTTCTACGGAGAAAATCAATTGCTGGGGATCGGCTGGGAAACAGATCCGGATACAGGCAATGTGACGGGGATGAAATGTTCTATGTTTGATATTTCCGATCCATCAGATGTCAGAGAAACAGACCGTTTTATATTAAAGGATGTTTCATTTTGTGACGCGCTTTATAATTACCATGCGATTCTTGCAGCTCCGAAGAAAAGTCTGTTCGGGTTTGCTTATGGAATCTATGGAGATAACACTGATGTATATGACAGCAGTGAGAATTATTATTATGCACTGCTTTCCTATCATGATCAAAATGGATTTGAGCCGCAGATGTATCTGAATATCAATGACAGTGAACTTTTTGCAGGCTCCATGAGTTATCAGGATTATTGCAGAGTACGCGGCGTGTATATCGGAGATATGTTTTATCTGGTAACAGAGAAAGGAATTGTTTCTTATAATATACAGAAGGATTATGAACAGACCGGAACCCTTAAATGGGAAGCTTAAACGCAATAAAACCATGTTTCTCCTGTATTTACTCCTTGCAGTAATCCAACGAATAGTCTATACTAGAAAGCAATTGGATGAGAATGAAGACAGAGAGGTATAGATTATGAAGCTCACAACTGTAAAAGAAATTTATAAAAACAGAGAAGAATACCTGAATAGGGAAGTAACTGTAGGAGGATGGGTACGAAGCGTACGTGGTTCCAAGGCATTTGGTTTTATCGTACTTCATGATGGTACTTTTTTTGAAACACTGCAGGTTGTATATCACGACAATATGCCGAATTTTGCCGAGATCAGCAAGCTGAATGTAGGCGCTGCTATTATCGTCAGGGGAACTCTGGTTCCGACACCGGAAGCAAAACAGCCGTTTGAAATTCAGGCTGATGAAGTACAGGTAGAAGGCGCATCTGCACCAGATTATCCGCTTCAGAAGAAACGTCATACTCTGGAATACCTGAGAACCATGACACATTTGAGACCGAGAACAAACACTTTCCAGGCGGTATTTCGTGTACGTTCCCTTTGTGCATACGCGATCCACAAATTCTTCCAGGAAAGAGGTTTCGTATATGTACACACACCGCTGATCACAGGAAGTGACTGCGAGGGTGCGGGAGAGATGTTCCAGGTTACTACACTGGATATGAAGAATCCTCCGCTGAATGAAGACGGTACTGTAGATTACAGTCAGGATTTCTTCGGCAAAGAGACTAATCTTACAGTAAGTGGTCAGCTGAACGGTGAGACTTATGCACAGGCATTCCGTAATATTTATACATTCGGACCGACTTTCCGTGCGGAGAACTCCAATACAACACGTCATGCTGCTGAGTTCTGGATGATCGAGCCGGAATGTGCATTTGCCGATCTGAATGACAATATGGATCTTGCAGAGGACATGCTGAAATACGTGATCCGTTATGTGCTGGAGAATGCTCCGGAGGAGATGAACTTCTTCAATTCCTTTATCGACAAAGGACTTCTGGATCGCCTGAACCATGTAGTGGATTCTGAGTTTGGTCATGTGACTTATACAGAAGCAATTGAACTTCTGGAGAAAAACAATGACAAATTCGATTACAAAGTATTCTGGGGATGCGACCTTCAGACAGAGCATGAGCGTTATCTGACAGAAGAAATCTTCAAGAAACCTGTATTTGTGACAGATTATCCGAAGGAGATCAAGGCATTCTACATGAAACAGAACGAGGATGGCAAGACAGTTGCTGCTATGGACTGTCTGGTACCTGGAATCGGTGAGATCATTGGTGGAAGCCAGAGAGAGGATGATCACGATAAGCTGAAAGCACGTATGGATGAGCTGGGACTGAAAGCAGAAGACTATCAGTTCTATATGGATCTCCGTAAATATGGTTCCACACGTCATTCAGGATTTGGACTGGGATTTGAACGCTGCGTAATGTATCTGACAGGTATGGGCAATATCCGTGACGTAATTCCATTCCCAAGAACAGTTAACAACTGCGATTTATAATAAGGAGTAGTTTTTGCATGATTAGATTTATTCATCTTTCAGATGTACATCTGGGGGCAGTCCCTGACCGGGGCTGTCCGTGGAGTCATGAGAGGGAAGAAGAAATCTGGGAAACATTCCGCCGGGTCATTGTGGGTATCCGCAAGAATCCGGTGGATTTGTTGTTTATAGCCGGTGACCTTTTTCATCGTCAGCCTCTTCTCAGGGAACTGAGAGAAGTTGACGATTTGTTTGCGTCTATACCGGATACCAGAGTTTTTCTGATGGCAGGAGATCATGACTACATAAAAGAAGATTCGTTTTACAGAAATTTTGTCTGGTCACGGAATGTAACCTTTTTTGACAGGGAACAGCAGTCCTGTGTGGAGATCGCGGACAAACAGATTTTTGTATATGGGCTGAGTTATGAGCATCCGGAGATCCGTACACCATTATATGATGAATGGAAACCTCAAAATAAGCCTGGCTTTCATGTGCTGCTCGCACATGGCGGTGAAGTCGGATATTGTCCGATGGATTTTACAAGACTGGCAGCAGCAGGATTTGATTATATAGCGCTTGGGCATTCTCATAAACCACATACAGTATGTCGCGATAAGATTGTCTATGCAGGTGCACTGGAACCACAGGATCGAAATGACGTCGGAAAGCATGGATATATAGCAGGGGAATTTGACGGGGAAACCGTTAAGCTGAAATTACGCCCCTTTGCACTTCGTTCTTATCAGAACCTGGTCCTTGCGGTAGATCAGAATACCACACAGTATGCATTGGAAGATATGCTTCGGAAGGAAGTTATGAAGCGGGGCGGAAGAAATATATATCGTCTGATCATTAAGGGAAAACTTTCTCCGGATAATGTCCTCCTGCCGGAACGCCTTCACGGACTGGGAAATATTGTGGAGATCATGGATGAATCAAGACCTGCGTATCAGCTGGAAAGCCTGTATCGCCAGTACAGGGGGACTCTGATCGGGGACTATATCAAAACTTTTTTAAAGAGAGATCTGACAGTAGTGGAGAAAAAAGCACTCTACTATGGACTTCAGGCACTTTTGACTACAAAAGTCCTGACCAGTGACAGGAAAAGAATATGAAGATCAAGCAAATTGAAATTAAAGATTTTGGAAGTATTTACAGGCAGACGATTGCTTTTTCTCCGGACATGAATGTACTGTACACGGAGAAAGAACGAACAAGAAGAGAAATCCAGGCTTTTATAGAGAGTATGCTGTTTGGAAGGACGGATGTTCCTTATGCAGGGGTACTCTGGTTTGAGAGTGGCGGGCGCAACTACCGGCTGACACGAGATCTTCACAGAGAAGAACCTTACAGTGAACTTCTCTGTGAGGAGAGTGGAGAGCTTCTTGATGCGGACCATATCAGTGAGGAAAAAATGGCACTGGGTATCAGTGAAGCTGTATATGAGAATGTAATCTGTATTTCTCCATTGAAAGGTAATATCGGAGCAGAAATCGTACGTGAAGTGCAGAAGCAGATGACCGGCTTTCAGACAACGGGAGACTGCTCTGTGGATCTGGGTAAAACCTCCCAGAGGATCAAGATGACAAGAAAAGGTTACCAGGTGCAGGTGGAACGCCGCAAAAAGGCAGACCAGCTGGCAAAAGAAAAAATTTCCGCACAGATTAAAAGCATACGCAGAGAGATCCGTGATACTGAGGATCAGAAGAATCAGCTTGGAGAACAGGAAGATGCTCTTCGCATGAATGAAGAAAGTAACGGATATCATCTTCTTGACGAACGAATCGGGGCACTGGAAACAAGAAATCAGGCACAGATCGCGGGAATGTGTGTGACTGCATTTCTGGCGCTGGCAGGGGCGTTGCTTCTGGCGCTGGAGGCAGGAAGTACGATTCTGGCGGTACTGGTAGGAATTTCCGGTATTTTGGCGTTTATTGCAGAACTGAATTTTGAAATGCGTACAGTACGTGAACTGGAAAAACGTAAAAGAATGAAGTCCAGATGGATTACAAGACAGAATAAGCTGGAAGGCGGCCGCAGCAGTCTGGATGAAGACTGTCTCTTATACACATCTCCGAGCCCACGAGACTAGCGCTCA
>OWIY01000669.1_pt1 | contig 12409 bp, 10 predicted proteins | sample 1732841 | NCBI WGS metagenome assembly OWIY01 (sample SAMN05065760, study PRJEB22554) | human gut metagenome | biome: ENVO:2100002; feature: ENVO:00000062; material: ENVO:00002003 | host: Homo sapiens | place: USA | reverse complement strand
TGAAGCAGCCGGTGCCGTATGTATTCTTCGCTTCGCCGGGATTAAAACAGGTCTGGCCGAACAGAGCCGCCTGCTGATCTCCTGCTGCGCCGCCGATGGGGATCGGACCACCGAAATACTGGGAATCGGATTCCCCGTAAATGCAGCTGGACGGCTTTGCCTCCGGAAGCATGCATTTCGGAATATTTAACTCCTTTAAAATCTCGTCATCCCACTGTAATGTGTTGATATTGAACAGCATGGTACGGGATGCGTTGGAATAGTCGGTCACATGGACTCTTCCCTTGGTCAGCTTCCAGATCAGCCATGTTTCCACGGTTCCGAATAACAGCTCACCTTTTTCTGCCCGTTCTCTGACGCCCTCCACATTGTCCAGGATCCATTTTAATTTGGTTCCAGAGAAATATGCGTCGATCACCAGTCCCGTTTTGGCACGGAAGGTATCCACCAGCCCCTTTTCCTTTAAGGTGTCGCAGTATTCTGAGGTCCTGCGGCACTGCCATACGATGGCGTGGTAGACCGGCTCTCCCGTATTTTTATCCCATACGATGGTGGTCTCACGCTGGTTGGTGATACCGATGGCCGCGATGTCCTCTGAGGACGCGCCGATCTTGGACATTGCTTCCACGGCCACGCCCAGCTGGGTGGACCAGATCTCATTTGCATCGTGCTCGACCCAGCCCGGCTTCGGGAAATACTGGGTAAATTCCTTCTGGGCCACGCTGCAGATCTCGCCCTTTTCATTGAAAAGGATACACCGGTTGCTGGTCGTCCCCGCGTCAAATGCCATTACATACTTTGCCATAAAAATTCCTCCTTATATACCCTGGATACATACTCCCCGTATCTATCCGTTATCAATACCCTTTCCTGTATCCGCCTCCGGCGGACTCTTTCACCCCTATACGGACCAGACAGACTGGTTTGTGCTGGATACTGAGATCGCCCCGGCTGACAGAGCGGCCATCACGTCCTCCTTTTCCGAGATCAGCCCCCCGGCGATCACCGGAACCTTTATGAGCCTTGCCACCCGGCGGATCACCTTGGGCATCAGCCCCGGAAGGATCTCGATGCTGTCGGGCCTTGCAAGTCCCATCTGCTTTTCAATATTTTCAAAGGCCATGGAATCCAGGACGAACACCCGGAGGGTCGTATAAAGATCCAGCTCCCTGGCCCGCTTGATGAGGGCAGGCTTTGTGGAAATGATCCCGTCGGCCCTGGTATTCTTTTTAATAAAGTCCACGGCCACTTCCCTTCCGCTGAGACCGCCTACAAGATCCATATGGACCATGGCGACCTTTCCGTGGGCCTTTAACTCCTCCACGATCCGGCAGATGCTGCAGACGTCTCCAAACAGGATAAATACGATCTTTATCTCTTCCCGTTCACAGCATTTCTTTACACCGTCCATATCCTTTACGGCGGCGATCACTGGATTCGCATCCAGATAATCATAAAATTTCATTTCCATTGGATTCCCCCCGCTGTCTGCCGCTTCCGGCAGGTGATAAAAAAAGAGCATAGCAACCAACCCGGTTTTCTTACCGTTTGCACTATGCTCTCATCTCTCAGCACCTTTTTAATTTAAATTCATCATATCATATCGCACAAAAAATATCAATATGTTTTTCGCATTTTGCGCATATTTTACAATACGTTCTTTTTTATGGACGTTTATAGGCGTTTTCATTCATTGTCGTCCATTTTCTTTTTATATTTTTATGCATTCTGCCCTATATTATTACGCAGACGCCCTGTACTTTCTGCTCTGTACGGACAGCCAGATAAAATAAGCAGAGCAGGATCTGGACCGCCGAGGAGCAGGGTGTTGCCAGACCGATCTTAAAAAGCGTCACTCCGGCCATGCGGCTCATGAGCCAGGAACACAGGGATCCTCACACAGAAGGCTCCCACGATCCCCTGGACCATAACGAAAAAGGTCTTTCCGCATCCATTGAAATATCCCACAAAGCAGAACAGGAACGACGTAAGGATACAGTCGATGGCGTATGCCTTTAAATAATCGGCAGACGCAGCCACCACCTGCGGATCCCTGGCAAAGATCCCCGCCATGGCATCTCCGTGGAAAAACGAAAAATAAAAGAGGGCCACCCCGGCCATAAGGGAGGTTCCGATCCCGTAAAGCAGGGCACGTTTCGCCCGCTCCGGCTTCCCCGCCCCCATATTCTGGGCCACAAAGGCTGACATGGACTGCATGTAGGCCGCAGGTTCCTTTTTCCAAGCGTAAAGGGAAGCTGCCTTTTTCGGATGACTGCCAGGGACAAAAGGACGCTGGCCGCCTGGGCTGCCACCGTGGCCAGGGCCGCTCCGGCTGCCCCCATATGAAAGCCGGCCACCAGGAGAAGGTCTCCTCCGATGTTAAAGACGCAGGCGGCGGCCACGGTAAATAAAGGCATCCTGGAATCCCCTATGCCGCGGAAAATGCTGCCTAGGACATTGTAGGCGATGATGAACACGGCCCCGGCGGAGCAGATCCGGATATAATCCACGGTCTGGGAAAAGGCCTCATCCGGCGCATGCATAAGCCCTGCCAGAAAGCCTGCTCCGGCCGCTTTTCCCCGATCTTCTGGCCCACCAGGATCGTGATCCCCATGGCCAGTCCCGTGATCAGTGACGTTACCGTCTGCATGATCTGGCTGCCGGTGGAGACCGCCGATACGTCTGTGGGCGCTCCGAACTGCCCCACCACCATCAGATCCACCGCGCCGTACATGGCCTGGAGAAACAGAGCTGCCAGCACCGGCAGGGCAAATCTCAAAAGCCTGGAAAGGATCCTCCCCTCTGTAAAATCTGCTGTTTTTTCCATTGTATCTTCCTCCTTGATCTTCTGCAACCCACCAGAGGCCCCCAAACAAGAACCTTCCTATAACATAAAAAGCCGGATAAAATACCAGGCGGTCCCCTGGCATCTTATCCAGCTTTGTAAATGCGTTTACAAGCCCTCCGATGAACTGTTTCCAGTACAGCATTACGGTTTTTCTTTGTCAATCCGGCCAGACGTTCCGGCATTTCCCAGCCGTACCGTTTCCAGGTATTCCCTCAGCTCGCCGTCCGCATGGGACAGCAGATAATTTTTCCCGTTCCTCTGCTGGGATTTTAACCGCCCCTGCTCATCTGCGATCAGGCTTTCCACATAGTCCACCTCTTCCTTCAGATCCCTGGCTGAAAGGAGAAGACAGCCCTGGCCCCGGATGATCAGCTGCTCCAGGCCGTCTGAGGTGGCCACTGTGACCCGGTACCGGGGGCCGATCTTATGGGCCAGCTTTTCAATATACTGGTCTGCCGTTTCTGCTTCCTTTGTGTATACCACATGGATATTGTGATATTTTATGGCCTCTCCGGTGTTTCCTTCCACCTTATATGCGTCAAAGACCACGATCAGCGTACATTTTTTATATCCCTGGTAATTGCACAGAATGTCCATGAGCCGGTATCTGGCGCCGTCGATGTTCACCTTTGCCAGCTCGCTTAACTCCTCCCAGGCGAAAATAATGTTGTAGCCATCCACTAAAAGATACTCTTCCTCTGTGCCGGAGCCGGTGTCTGCCGCTCCAGTTCCCCGGCTGCTTTTCCGGTCTGCGCGGTCAGCTCCAGATGGTCTGGGGCGGCCTCCGCCCGTTTTCTGGCCTGGGCCGTCTGTACTCTGCCCGCTGCCTGCCCTATGGCCCGGGCCGCCTGTACTCCGGTCTCCGGCCGTTCTCCGGCCCAGGGCATTTCCCGGCGGATAGCTGCGCTTCGGTTCCCCGTAGGTACGCTTAAAGATCTCCTCCAGCTCCCTGTCCTCATAATACGACGCCGAAAGCCTCCCGGCACTTCCGCCAGCGCCTGCCGCGCTGCTCCGGCCTCCGCCTGCCCCGGCACCTGACCGTCCCTCCGGGACTCCGGCTCCGGATCTTCCGTCCTCCCGTTCTTTCCGGTCTGGCAGATCCACACCGGCAGCCCTCCGTTTATCCAGAGGCGTCTGCACATGCATATGCTTTTTCACCTGATCCCAGGGCACCACCACTCCGGCTCCGTGGGAGCAGAATACAGATCCTGCCGGATCTGCCAGATCCCCGTCGAAGTCATAGCCCATGGCCTCTACCACCTCGTCCTGGTTATGGCAGGGCTCATACCCCTTGAGGCTTAAGGACAGCCGTCCCCTTCCCCTGGTATAATTGGTCACCTCCCGCTGGTAATCCCGCATACAGGCAGCTGGAGCGCTCCCGGTCATTACTGCCATTCCGTTCCTTGTTTCCGGGGCCTGGAACTTCCCGTACATCCGGTCGATATCTGCCATGGCCCGGCCCACCGACTCCTCCGGCACCTCCAGGATAAACGCATAATATGGCTCCAGCAAACAGCAGCCGGCCTCCTTAAGACCCTGCCGCACGGCCCGATAGGTGGCCTGCCGGAAATCGCCGCCCTCCGTATGCTTTATATGGGCCCGGCCTGCCGTCAGGGTGATCCTCATGTCCGTGATCTCCGAGCCCGTCAGCGTTCCCCGGTATTTTTTCTCCTCCAGATGGGTCAGCACCAGCCTCTGCCAGTTCCGGTCCAGAAGATCCTCGCTGCAGTCGCATCCCAGGACCAGGCCGCTTCCCGGCTCCAGAGGCTCCATCAGAAGATGGACCTCCGCATAATGGCGCAGAGGCTCAAAGTGACCTACGCCCTCCACCGGCCGCTGGATGGTTTCCTTATATACGATATTTCCGGTCCCGAAATCCACCTCCACGCCGAACCGTTCCAGGATCTGGCTTTTCAGGATCTCCATCTGCACCTGACCCATGACCTGGGCCCGGATCTCTCCCAGGGTCTCATCCCACACGATATGGAGCAGGGGATCCTCCTCCTCCAGAAGCCGGAGATTTTTCAGCATGACATGGACGTCCATCCCGTCGGGGAGGATCACCTGGTAGGTGAGCACTGGCTCCAGGAGCGGTCTTTTCCCCGATTCCTCCGCCCCGAAGCTCTGGCCCGGACGGGTGGACGAGGGGCCTGTGACCGCACAGATACACCCAGCCTCCGCCTCATTGACCGGCTCGAATTTCGCTCCGGAGTAGATCCGGATCTGGTTGACCTTTTCCGTCTGCTCCTGATCCAGAAAGCTCTTTACCTTCAGGCTTCCTCCGGTGATCTTCAAATGGGTCAGCCGGTTTCCCTGGCTGTCCCGGGAGATCTTAAAGACCCGCGCGCCGAATTCCCGGGAATATCCGGTCCCGGCAGTGAAGGCCTCAAATCCCTTTAAAAACTCCTCCACGCCCGTAAGCTTCAAGGCCGACCCGAAATAACACGGAAACAGCCGCCGCTCCTTCACAGCCCGGCGGACTGGGTCCACAGACAGGATCCCCCGCTCCAGATACTCCTCCAGAAGCTCCTCCCCGGCCATGGAAATCTCCTCAAAAATCTCCTCTCCGTTCTCTCTGTCTCCGCTGTATGAAAGAATCCCGTCCGTTCCAGCCGTCACTCCCATAAAATCTGTGACCGCGCTGTCCAGACGGCGCTTTAATCCGGAAAGCAGCGCCTCCCGGTCCGTTCCCGGCTGGTCCATTTTATTGACGAACAGGAACACCGGGATCCTGTACCGCTTCAGAAGACGCCAAAGGGTCTCCGTATGGCCCTGGACGCCGTCCGCCCCATTGATCACCAGGACCGCATAGTCCAGCACCTGCAGCGTCCGTTCCATCTCTGCCGAGAAATCCACATGGCCCGGCGTATCCAGGAGAGTCACCGCCGTATTTCCCAGTGTAAGCTCTGCCTGTTTGGAAAAGATCGTGATCCCCCTGGCCCGTTCCAGCTGATATGTATCCAGAAAAGCGTCCTTATTATCCACTCTCCCCAGCTTCCGTATGGTCCCGGTGGTATATAAGATGGCCTCTGAAAGGGTCGTTTTCCCCGCATCCACATGGGCCAGCAGCCCCGTACAAATATGTTTTTTCATTCCTTCAGGCTTCTGTCCGCCCATGAAAAGCGCCTCCATTCATGATTGCATAATACTAAATTATACCATAAAAGGAGGCGTTGGTCGAGATGCTGTTGCTCTCGGTTCATATAAACTTTATCTCATAGGAAGTTTAGGATAAAGCTCATTGTAATGTGCCGTGGCAACTGCAGCCTTTTCTTCCAAAACCGCATACTCCAGCACCTTTTCCTGCCTACAATTTTGCCTGAATGTCCACCAGCAGATTGACCTTCGGCGGCTCTGCCTGTGTAACAGTTTTCTTTCGTGGGGTATGCACTTTCTTCCCGGAAAGAACTGCCTGCAAATCCTCCAATCCATATCCTTCGCCCAGGCTGTCCAGGCGGGCGGCTTTCTCCCAGCCTGGACAGCTTCAGGCGATACGATTTTCCGCGCTTTGATACCTCACAGACTCTTTCAGCAGTTCCTCAAAGTCAACAGGACTTTGTGATAATGCGTTGTCGATCGCCACACAAAGCAGCTCCCGGTGAGAAGGCTTTGCCTGATCGCTCGACTTTCTGTGCGGCCAAACCAATAAACTGCTGTTTCATTTTCCTACCACAATTCGGACAGATTTTGTTGTTAGCACCCATATCATTCTTCCAGCTTATAAAAATCGTCCAAATTTAATTCATGCTTCAATTCTTCTTCTGTCGGCAGATAAGTAAAATATTTTGATGCAAATATCTGGTGATTATCTTCCGGCAGCGTGTACTTTACAATAGAGTCGCCCTTGTCTGCACAAAGGACAATACCGATAGGCTGTGAATCTCCCTCATTCATCATTTCACGGGTATAATAGTTCACATACATCTGCATTTGTCCCAGATCCTGATGGGTCAGTTTTCCCATCTTCAAATCAATCAGAACAAAGCATTTCAAAATGTAATTGTAAAATACTAAGTCGATGAAAAAATCCTGTCCATCCAGTGTAAACCGCTTTTGCCGTGCTACAAAAGAAAATCCTCGTCCCAGTTCCAGAAGAAAATGCTGGAGGTGGTCAATCAATGCCTGTTCCAGCTCACCCTCATATACATGGGTATCTGGCTGAATCTGCAAAAATTCCATCACATAAGGATCTTTGATTATTTTTTCGTATTCAGGTTTCGGTTCTGTTATTTGAATTTCTTTTGAAACAGCTGCTTTGTCTTGGCTTGCTAAAATTCTCTGATAGTACATCGTGTTGATCTGCCGTTCTAACTGTCGGACGCTCCACGCAGACTTTACACATTCCTCCATATAAAAGGTTCGTGCCTGTTCATCTGATACACGCATCAAAAGGCGGTAATGTGACCAACTCAATTCAAGACACAGTGTGTCTCGAATTGGGAATGTACAGTAGAACTGCCTCATCTTACGAAGATTTGATTTGTCAAAACCTTTTCCAAACTCAACAGTCAATTGAGCTGAAAGATAGTCCAACAAATTTTTTCCATATGCTGCTCTGTCATTTTCTCCACACGCTTTATAAATCTGTTCCCCAATTTCCCAGTAGGTTATTACCATTGCATAGTTCACCGCAGCACTTAACTTATGCTGTGCTGATACAATAGATTGGCGAATAGAATGATAGGCCTGTTCTGCATTTTGATTTTATAGAAAATCCTGCGTTCCAGCAGTGGATCAGAGGATGGCCTGCGTGTTTCCGATATTCATGCCCGGAAAAACTTTCTAAAGACCAGAAGATACTGGATCACATGGATAGTGAGGAATCAGGCGCAAACCTGTTCCGCATTACACAGACGGAGGCCAAAATGCGCCGGGATTCCCCACAAGGGCTTGACTTCCGTTATTGGAAACAGGCGCATTGCTAAACTCCCTGCTTCCATTAACCTCCAGTAGATGCTCGTCAAATTGAATGGTCTCCTTCGCGTAATCGATGGTCACGACTTTCAGCCCGCCGCTGGGGGCGGACGGCAGATAAAAGTCATTCCCCGCATAACGGGTGTGGAAGGTATAGACCGTGCCCGGGGTCAGCCCCTCAAAAGCCGGAGAGTCCTGCCAGCTGTATGAAATCTGGCCGCTTGCGTCGGTTTCGTAGCCGTATTCCACTCCGGCTGTGCCGCCGCCCATGGTTTCAAGCGTGACGCTGGTGTCCGTAACAGGATCTGTTTTGCTCACAGCCGGGGTTGAAGGCGCACTCATTTGGCCGGCTCTCTCAATCCTGAGCGTCACGGCCTTCTGGGACGACTCCAGATGGCTGTGGCCGCTGAATGCTGCGGTGATGGTGTTGTTGCTGTTCATCTTGAACCCTTTATCCCAGGTGTCTCCAGACAGGGTGACCAGGAGACTGGCCTTGTTGTCTTTGACCTTCACCGTTCCCAGCTCTGCCTTCCCACTATCATCCTCACCCACATAGAAGGTCACCGTATTGTAAGCGCCTGCGGACAGGGCGCGTGCGTATTTACTTTTTGCCTCTGCCTTGAGGGTGATGGCGCTGCCGTAGGCGGCAGTGTATGGGTCACTCCCTCCGCCTGTACCGCCCTCGATGGTGAGCGTTAAATCAGATTCGCTCTGAAACTCATTATATGCAACAGTAACAACACCGTCCCCAGTTAAAGTACCATTGCCAGGTCCTCCGTTGTTATGTCCAAACCCTCCGCCAATGGGCTTTTCGTCTTTACCGCCCTCTACCTTTACGTTTTTCCCAAGAATCACGACCGTGCCGCAATCTTCACCTGGTTTACGCATAGGGTCTCTCCCGGGGGATGTTTTCCATTTTTCCCGCCTATCCCTACGCTGCCTATGCCGGTCGTTCCTGTGCCTCCCTTTACAGACAAAAAACCATTTCCCTGGATAACAAGCACAGCGTCCTTTGGAACATGAATCCCCGGACTAGTTTCACTCACTTTAGAATAATCAACGCCTATTGTATTGGTGGATCCTGCTTGAAGTATAATGTTTAAAGCTGCGCCGCTGCTTACATCAATAGCGCTTTCTTCATTATCAAATGTTCCGCCAATATTCACACCGTTGAGGATGACCGTGGCCTTTGCACCACTGGCAATCACAATACGGTCAGACGTCTGTCCGTTGGTGGAGATCGTCAGCTCTGCACCGTCATTGATGGTCAGGACGCCGTCGGCGTAAGAGTAGTCGTTCCCCGATGTGCCGCCAGTCACTTCAAAGTCACCGGCAGCAGCCTCCGCATTCATCATTCCATTGAACACACCAAACAGGCTTTCAAAAATCCCTGCCCCTGTGACTTCCGCCTTCTGCCCGTCCGTGAGAGCCTCATAAGCGTCATAGACTGCCTGCAAATCGGCGTAAACTTCCTGCTGTTCCTCCTTTGTCATGGCCTGCAATTCTTCCGCCCTGGGCAGGTCGTCGATCATTTCCTGCACCTGCTCCGGAGTGACCTCCAAAGCGTCTGGCGGTGCAGCGGGAAGGACGCCTTTGCAGGCGGCGAAATCTTCACCGCATACCGGACATTCCCCGTTGATCTTATCCCCGGTACAGGGTTCTGTGCAGAGACATTGATCCTGACCGATCTGGGGCTTCTCCTGAGAATGACAGATTTCACAGACATAGGTGCAGGGAGTTCCCTCTGTGGCAGGGGTATAGCCGCACTCACTGTCGTGTTCGTGGCGGCAGTCCAGCACCTGCTTCACACAGCCGCTGTCCTCGCTGCACCGGTGGGTGCATTCCGTCGGTTCCCGCCTCTCTGCGCCAGCCAGAGTGGCCGTATTGTCAGAAGTGCCATCCTGCGGGCAGCAGTCCTCCGTATGCACATGAATGCAGTGTTCCGCCAGCCTATAACAGTCTTCCGTGTGCCGGTGATTGCAGGCTGTCCCTGGCTTCCCCCTGTATATCCGCAGTCCTCGTCATGGGCCGGATGATGCTCACAAAGTGTCTGCCTCTGCCCTGCCTCCGTCCTGGCCGCATATACCGTCGGCGCCGCCTGGGCGGCCACCAGGCTGAGGCACAGGACTGCCGCCATTAAGGAGCGCCGTCCCCGCCGTTTTCTTGTTTTCATATTCCTCTTCCTCCTTATCGTTATTTTTCATCGCAAAAAGCCACCACAGTTACACTGCGCATACCCGCAGCGTAAACTGTGATGGCTTTTTAATAAAGCTCTCCCCTAAAAAGGGCAGGGTTATTCTGCTCTGCTCATGGATTGTCCGGTATTTCTTCATCCATGTAAATCCCCTGTCTTTGTTTCGTTCATAATTTTTATTATATCAGCATTCCTGCCGCCTGTCTAACGTTTTTGCACAGAAGCTCCGTTCCCCTTCTTCAGATCTCCATATCCCAGTATCAGGATCGTGGCAATGATCATGGAAAACCCAAGAAAATCAATGGGTTTAAACGGCGCCTTCAGCCACACAGCCGATAGGAGCGTGGCCGCAATGGGCTCCACACAGGCATACAGGCTGGCCCGGGCCGGGCCGATGAGCTTTACCCCCTGCATATACAGGGTAAAGGCCGCCATGGACCCCAGAAAGATAATGGCCCCCAGAGCCAGAAGAAAGGAGAGATCCAGGGTATAGTGGTATCTCCATGGCTGAAAGACCAGGGCCAGGACGATCCCGCCGATGGTCATTCCCCAGGCCAGAAGATAGGCTGTGGGATAATGGGCCATGAGCCGTCGGGGCTGCATATTGTAAAGGACCACCGTGGCCGCCGACAAAAGCCCCATGACCAGGGCCTCCCTGGAGATCACCATCTGATGGATCTTTCCATGGGTGGCGATCAGAAAGATCCCCGATATGGCCAGGACAAGGGAAAGGATCTCCACCGTCCTGGGAAGCCGCCTTTCCATAAAGCACACCAGCACCATGATAAGCACCGGAGACAGGTACTGGATCACAGTAGCCGTCCCGGCGTTGGAAAGCTCGATGGTGGCAAAATACGTATACTGGCAGAGCATGAGACCGGCGATCCCATAGATCAGCACCTCCGCCGCGTCCCTGCCCTTTTTCCAGATCCGGAAGGCCCCTCCCTTTTCCTTAAAAATATAATAGAGCAGCATGGTCAGGCCGGCCATGGTGAGCCGAATCGGCACCAGCCAGCCCGAGGTCACGCCCTTATACTCAAACAGATACTGTCCGCAGGCCCCCGATAACCCCCAGAGCGCTCCGCCCAGGATCGTGATCAGGACTCCTGCCTGTGTTCCCATGGTCTTCCGTTCCATGTTCCGTTCTCCTTTCCTTCCGCTGCCTTCCAGCCGTTTTCATCTGCATGCTTTTTATTTCAGCCGTGTGTATCCGCCGGAAGAGGTACATGGGATCTCCGTCACCTGGATCTCCTCCCCGTCCAGCACCACCTTAAACAGAATGGTGCTGGGAATACTGCTGCCAAACACGAAATTCCCCAGGCTGTACACAATGGGCTTTCCATTGTAGTATTCCACCGGCTGCAGCACATGGGGGTGGCTTCCGATGACCAGGTCGGCCCCGGCGTCGATATACTGGCGGCCCATGGCCCTCTGGTAATCCTTTGGTTCTGTCTCCCGTTCCACGCCCCAGTGGACGTAGACCACCAGGTAATCACACTGGCCTCTGGCCGTCTTTATGGCCTCCACGGCCCGGGCCGGATCATAGGTGGAAAACACGCCAGGATGCTCCGGTCCCGCCGCCCAGTCAGCGGACATATAGACCCGGGAAGTCCCCAGGAACCCGATCCGTTTTCCATTGACCTCCAGGATCTCCAGGCGCTCCGCCTGTTCTCTGTTTTCTCCTGCTCCCACATGGCAGATCCCCGCCCCGTCCAGGGCTTTTATACTGTCGGTGATCCCCTCCGGACCAAAATCCAGGATGTGGTTATTGGCCAGGGTCACAAGATCCACGCCCATCTCCGTGAGTATGGACACCTTTTCCGGCGGCAGACGGAAGGTAAACTGCTTATCTGCTGCCTTCGTTCCCCGGTCTGTAAACGGGAACTCCTGGTTTACCATAAAAATATCCGCTCCCAGAGTCTCCTTAAGGATCCCCTGGTCCAGGACTCCGGTGATATTCCCGGCCCGGCTATATGCGCCCAGCACATGCTCCGACAGGTAGACGTCCCCGGCAAATAAAAGAGTACACGGCTCCCCGCTCTCCCCTCCGGCTTCCTCCGGCATATCCGCATCCGTTTCCATCTCCGTTTCTTCTGCCGCCGTTTCCAGCCGGATGCTGGTCTTTGTTTCCTGTCCGTTCTTCATTTCCTGGCTGTCCTTTATTTCCTGGCCAGCCTCCGCCCTGGCTGTCTGTCCCTCTGATGGCTCTGGGTACGCCTGGGCTGTTTCTCTCTCTCCTCTGTCCAATCCCGGCCGCGGATTTAAGCCTCCGCCTGCCAAAAAGGTCCCGGCCATGATCCCCATAGCTGCCAGGATCACAAACAGGAGTACCAGAAGAATTCTTTTTCCTTTTTCCATATCTGCCTCCTCCCGTTTATTGTAACTGGCAGAGAGCAAAAGCACAAGCATTTTCACGGATCCGCATTGGGCAAAACCGCCTGGACGATCTTCCC
>OWIY01000663.1_pt1 | contig 12495 bp, 16 predicted proteins | sample 1732841 | NCBI WGS metagenome assembly OWIY01 (sample SAMN05065760, study PRJEB22554) | human gut metagenome | biome: ENVO:2100002; feature: ENVO:00000062; material: ENVO:00002003 | host: Homo sapiens | place: USA | reverse complement strand
GAGATGAGCGCTAGTCTCGTGGGCTCGGAGATGTGTATAAGAGACAGGATGCAACACCGCCGATAACGCCAGCCGCAGCTCCTACCGCCGCTTGCAACTGCTCGCCCTCGATCTCGGCTGCGGTGGTGGCGCGGCTGTAACCCGCGTTCCACGCCTGCAATGCCTGATTGAGCCCGTTACCGTAGCTCGTATCTGTAACGGCTGCCTCATTGCTTCGTGCGTTGATGGCGCTGTTGGCGCTCGCCTGAACCGCCGCATTGGTGACGGCGAGATTGGCGCTCGCCTCCTCGCTGGCCTGCGCATTGGCTGCTGCCGTCAACGTCTGCTGACGATCCCAATACGTCGAGAAGTTGGCTGTTCCCGCCGACTGCACCACTCCGTAGACGGGGATGTCCCAGCGCATGAGCTTCTGATACCACATGCCCCCGTATTGCATGGCGTGCTGCTCGGCGTTGTAGAACGTGATCGACCCGGCACCGCCCGAGCCGCCCAGGCCGTTGTACTGCGCGTCTACGGTTATCCAGGGATACGTGACCTGGAGCGCGGCGGTGATCGATATATCGCCAGTCGTGTCCTCTATGTTCACGCGCACGGTGTCCCCGGCTTCGGTGTACAGATCGATAGCAGCATAAGGGTAGGTGTACAGCTTCGCCAGATCGGCGTAATCGTCCGCATAGCCGAATGCGGCTTTCGTCAGCTCCAGGATGTCGATGGTCGCGCGTTGCGGGTTGAGGAGGTGCGCCGTCACGCCGAAGAACTGGAAAGAAGACCTGAGCGAGAGCAGCTTTCGCGGCGCGAAGAAAACGCCTTGAACCGTCTGCGCGAACTGAGGATAGGCGCGCTCGACGGCGTTGAGGAACGAACGCAGGTTCTCCGGCTCGATGCAAAACGCGGTCGGCCCCGTCGCTCCCTGGATAAGCGCGCTATAGCTCGCCGGGGTCTGCCAATCAGCCCCGCCGACGCTGCCCCATGCTGCCGACGCGCTCACCTCGCCCGTCGTCGCGAAACATGCCATAACGTCGTCATTGAGCACCGCCGCGCTCGTTTTCACTACGCGGCTTATCTCGCCGAAAGATCTATCCGGCGTGAGCAGGTATTCGCTATTTCCGGAGGGGTTGGAAAGATAGGCGTCAACGTCGCTATTCGCAACCGCCCAATGTCCGCGCTGCAGGAACATGTACGGGATATCGATGCGGTAGAGGCACGTCTGCCAGGTGTCGAGCATGATCTCGCATTCGCTCGTGTTGCTCGCGCGTCGGTTTATCTTCCGAATGAAATAATACCAACGATCGATCGGGTCGTCGGCGGTGTTATCCAACTCCCCGCCTATGCCCGGTTCGGGATAATACTTGACCTCGATATAGTTGAATTCCCCCAGCGACGTTGCCGGTATGGGAACTTGGATAGTGTCGGTGGAATGAAAGCGGCGGTATTTCGTCTGAAAGCGTCGGCACTCCGCGCCCTCTTCCAGCGCGTCGAACCACGCATCGCGGGCGCTTTCGCTGCCGAAATCCACGACGTTGCCGACGCCCTCTATGACGCGCTGCCCGACGTGCGCCTCGCCCAAATCCCACGGCACGGCGCATACGGTTATCTGCATCTGCTCGGTATCGAACCGGGAATAGTCCGTTTCGTTATCGTATTTCCAGACGTCGACGTTCGAAACGCCGGGAAACGTTCCCGATTGCTCTATATGGGGAAAACGCGCCATCTTATCCACCGCCTTTTGACAATTTGGGGAAAACCGCCCCTTGCAGCAGGAAAAGACGAAAAAAACGAACGGGGCGGTTTCCCGCCCCATTCTATCACGCTATGCGCGATCTATCCTAGCTTGCGGCAAAAGCCCACTTGCCGTAGATCGACGTGTCAGCCGCGATGCTCGCAACCTGGGTGACGATCGGCGTATACGTGGTGGCCTTGCTCCAGCCGGTGAACGTCCACGTTCCCGCCGCGCCGTCGGCGGTGCCGTCGCTCGTCGTCCATGCGGTCTTGAGCGGCGCGGCAAGATGGACGGTGACGCCTGCATCGGCGATCATCGCATCAGGCGCGGTAGCATCGGCCGGGATGCCGTATGCGGTATCGCCCGCCAGGACGTAATCGACCGTATACGTGCCAGCCGGGTTGTCGGGCGCTTCGACGGTGATCTGAGCCGTCGTGATCAGACGGTTTTCCTGCTTCGACGGATTGATATAGGCCGCCTCGGCGGTCACGGTCAGCTTCGCGCCATCCGCGAGCCCGGTTTTCTGCACGTGCAGCGTTCCGAAACGATCGACGTAAGTACGGCTGTTGAGCGTGCCTTTATCGACGGTGACGGAATACGTCGCGCTGTCGGGAAGGATGCCGATACCGCCGTCGTTCTCATCGACGGTGCCCTTGAGCTCAGGATTGAGATCGACGGTGCCGCCCGGTGCCACGGTTGCAGCCTCGGGGTTAAGCGCGATGCTCGCAGCGGTCATCTTGACGACAGGCGTGATCGTCATGCCGTTTTGATCGAACACCACGACGGGGACGCCGGGGTTAGGTGCGACGACGGCCTGATGATGCAGGATGAACTTGTCGTTGAGCGTGTCGGGATTGAAGAACGAGAAGATTCCGTAGACGGTGTCATGCCAATGGATGAAAGCATCGGTGGTCAGCGCGCCGAGCACACCGCCGCCTACAAGCGGCATTTCCGGAAGCACCATGTTGCGGGTGCGCATCTCCGCTTCGGCGACGTTGAAAAGCTCCGCATACGCGCGAACCGTGATGGCAGCCATCGTCTCAGCGTCGGTGAACATCATAAGCTCGTTGTATTCGCTGCCGCCCGTCCCGGTGTTGGCGAACACGGGAACATCGACATGGTTGTAAAGCTGCGACGGAAACGCCAGCTTGTAGATCATGCCGCGGATGGCTTCGAGCAGGTTCATCGCCAGGTCCTTCTTGGACGCGCCCGCATCGACCTTGATGCGGAACAAACCGCCGTCCCAGTTCTCATCGGCGGAATAGAAGCACTGATTGCACGTGTTGTAAATGCTGTAACTGTCGCTGTTGAGCGCGGAAACCGTCGTCGCGTAGTAAAGATCGTTGATGCCCATGCTGTCGGGACCTTCGTGCATGGCGCGCAGAAGCTCGGGGCGGTTCATGTCCCACGGGATCTTTTCCTCGTAGTTGACGGAATAGAACCACTGAACGAACTCGGGCTTGTTCACGTCGAGCAGGTCTTTGGACGTGTCGCTGTAGGCGTGCTGCTTGAGCCAGTTGACCATGATCGTGCGGATACTGTTTCCGTAACGCAGGTTTGCAAGGCGCATGCGCTCGTAAGGGTTGTACCAACGCTCGGACGAGATGAGCGATTGGCCGATGGTGTTGTTCAGCGTGTTAGCGAACTGGTTCCAAACGTCACCGTTCATGGGCGCTTCAAGATCGGCGACGGAGCGGGCGTATCCCGCTTGCGTCGGATTGCTCACGCGCTGCTGGAAGTCGGTCGTGCCCTCCAGATACGCGTGCGTAAGAATAGTGGAGTTGGTCTGTGCCATGCTTCCACCCTCCTTTACTCGTTCTTATCAGGTCGAAAATCCAGATCAGCCAAGCGGGTGTAACCCTCGCCGGGTGCCGCCTGCTGCGGATACGGCGCGTACTGAGCGGGCGCGGTAGGCTGCTGCGGCGCGGAGCCGTACACCTGACCGCGTGCCACCATCGCGGCGAGCTGCTGCTGATACGCGGCGTTTTGCTGCTGCAATGCGGCGATCTGCTGCAGCAAAGCGGTATCCGCACTGCCCTCTCCCGTAGGCTGCGAAGCAGACGCCCCTGCCGTCCCAGGCTCCGGAACCTGACCGCCCTGCTCGCCCTCGCCGTTATCGGCGGGTGTCTGCTGTCCCTGCTGCGCCACGGCGTCGGATTGGCCTGGCTGCGGAGCGGGGACGGGCGGAATCGGCATATAGCTTTGCTGCGCCATCGGATAGACGGCGGGCTGATTGGAAAGATAAGGTTGCGGGTCCGACGGTTGCGGCGTCCCTGCAGCGGCGTTGTTCTGCTCGTCCATGGTCATGGTCTTCGTCCTTTCCTCGTAACATGCGGGGCGCTGATGCGCGCCCCGCTTCGGTTGCCCTCGCATGCGCCAGCCGCCCAGCTGTCCCCAGCGGTCGCGGGCTGCGGTAGCGCCCTCGCGCTTCGGATGCCGCTCCCGCGTCGGCTGATCGGTCTATGCGGGACTGATGCGGATTATACTAGCGCACGCCTATATACGTCAAAAACTCGCCGAAACGAGCCGCGAGCACCGGGCTTTCATAGCGCAGAAGCTTGCTTCGCTCCATGCTTGCAAGCGTTTTGATCACCTCGCTAGAACGGCGCAGAATGGTGTAATCGATCGTCGCATCGCGCCTGAGCATCGCGAAAACGGGCTTGCCGTCGTCGGGCGCTTTCGATGATACGTACACGAAGCCCGCTTTGAGGTCGTACCAGATGCCGAACACCTCGCCGAACACGATAGTATACATATGCCGCGCCCTGCTCGGCTTCGGCGCCACCTCCGGCGAGAACTCGCCTGAGAACTCGTTATCGAAGAAAACGCCCGAATCGCGCGCGGCATCCTCTGACAAGCCCATAAGCTGCCCGACCGTGGTTTGCTCGCGGAAATTATCGGCGTACTTGTTGGGCCAGCGCATGATCATGGCGCTTCGGGCTTTTCCGTAGAACGTGCGCCCCATGCGCGGCACTTTTTTCACGCCGATGGAGCGGAAAAGCCCGCAGGTGAGGTCGCATGTGTTGCCCAGAAGATGCAGCCGCGCCCGCTTCGGCTCGCCGGGAACCTCGCGCAGCACCGTGTTCATCACGCCCATGATAGAGCTGTACTCGTCGGGAAGATACTTCTTGCGCGGGTTGTTCACGCGATCGATTACGGCCTCGTCGTACGTGAAGTTGACGACGCCGTCGAAACTCATTTTCTTGGTGTCCTGCTCGGAGGACAGCGCGACGAAATACCCGGCAAGCTCCCATTGCGGCTCTTCGTCCTCTTGCGGGATCTTCGCTATATAAGCGCGGTTGGCCTCCACCTTGTACATTAGCTCCGGAAATTCCCGCTGGCGATCGATCTTCTCAAAATAGCCCTGCTGGAACGGTGCAAGCTCGGTTTTGTTGCGCACGATCTCGCAGAACCGCCGCCCGTATTTCCAGTACTCTTCTATATTCTCCAGGCGGAGCCCGAACGTCTTTCCCGTGCTTCGTCCGCCAAGCTCCATGAACAAGCGCACGTCGGTGAAGCTGTGCTCTTTCTTCCAGTCGATCGGCTTGAATACCTCTTCGTCCCAGTCATGCTTGCGCCTGATCAGCTTTCGAGGTCTCGGCCTCGCATATCCCGCTGCACACATGCCGCACCGTCCTTTCCCCAATACAATAGATGGCTTTCCGTCATCAAATGCGGATTATTTTCTCCAGTATACAGTGCGTTTCTCAGATTGTCGGGGTTGCCTGTCCCGCCTATCGTCTTTGCGAGCGGCGCCAATCCCACCGCTGCGGGCGCATCGACCTTATACGTATCGCCGCGCCAGTCCCGCACCGCGCCTTGCCATCTGCTCGCGAAATGCGGAATGGAGCGCTGCCGCAGCTTGGTTATATCCGCCGAAATCGTCGTGTTGTATCCGAGGATGCAGCCGCACACCGCCTGAAAATCGCCCATACGATCGTGTAGAGCCTCCGCGAAGTCCTCCAGGCTGTCATGTTCCCCAGGCGCGCGTTTGCCGGACGGCACGCCCGCAAGAGTGATATGGTAGCGCCCCGCCTCGTCCCGCACGCAATAGCTCTTATTCCACGCGCTGTAGAACTGCTGATACACCGCCTCCAACTCGTAATGCCCGATCCCCTCCAGATCATCGAAACGATCGGGAAACGCTCGGCGCACGCGCGCCATCGTCTCATGCTTCCCCTCGTCTACGGCGCGCCCGAAACGATCCAGGAACGCCCGCGCCGCTTTCCGGTCGAGTCCGGCGCATTTGATGCTGTCGGTGTCCCCGTTGATGATCGCCGTGCAGTGCGGCTCCAGCCCTTGCATCACGAGGTGCTGCGCGATACGGCTCCATCCGACGATGCGCTGTCCGAACTGATACCATGCTTTAGCAGACTTCGGCAAATTCGCCGCACCCTCGCATCCTGTGTATTCTATGCCGTTGTCATCCAGCACCATATCGCGTTTCGCCTCGTTGGTGGCCTCGATGCCGAAAAGGCCGTTCAAGTCGGCTTTGCTGCCCATATAGTAGCTTTCCAGATCGTCAGAGATGTCGATGCCCTCGCGCATGTCCGCCGCGATATAGTCAGGCAGAACGCGCTCGCACGCGTCCGCCGCGTCGTCCATCGCGCCCGAATACCATAGTTGTCGGATATGCTTTATAGCGTCTTTCCTCTTGTAGAATTCCAAAACTGAAAGGATGCTCATATCCGACGGGCGCACGAAACGCGCCGTTTCGTAACCGTCCACCGCGTGCATCGCGTCCCACTCGTAAGCTTGCCCTACCTCCCACAACCCCAGTTCGGTGAGGTACAGCGTAACGATCGGCGCGCTGATCACCTTGCCGAAGGCATGTTCGCATCCGTCCGGCGCTTGATCGGCGTATCCTTGCGCCTCTCGCTGCGCGTCGGCCTCGTCGTCGCGTCCCTCTCGGTGCTTCGCATGCTTTATGCGGGCATAGGCGAGCGGGTGTATCCCATGGCATTCGTATAGGCTCCCGCGTTTGGGGCGCAGGTTCAAAAAGTCGAATCGTGCGCAGAACGCGACGGGAAACGGGCATGACCACTTGTCCAAAACGCGTTCGGGCGTTACGGCGAGCACGGCGCGGGCGTCGGCGTTCAGAACCTCGCGCGGCGCTGCGGCGAATCCGACCGGATAGAGGTGCGATACCATCTGCGCGGGATGCTGGCTTTTGGCGTCGAACGCGTGCACCTTATGAAACACCGCCCCCGCATGAGCAGACGCGCAGAACGTGAACCCGCCGCGCGTGCATGCCTGCACGGTGAAGAGCATATCGTCATCGTCGAGCTTCTCGCGCTCGTTTTGGGCGTGCCAATGCTCGCCGACGGTCTTTTTCGACCCGACGCCGCGCAAGCCCTCCAGCAGCCGACGGCGCTTGACGCGCACCGCGCCCGTTTTCGTGCACGCGAACCGCCCCAGATCGTCTGACTGTATCACTGGATTGGTTTTCAGATACCACGACAACCAGCAGAAGAGCGCCCATATATCGCGCTTGGCATAGTCCTCTTCGTCATCGGTGAGCGCGGTCTGCGGGGCGCGTATCAATCCATAGTCCCACTCGCCCACGCCCTTTTCAAAAGCGCATGCCTCGCCCATCTTCGCCAGGCCCATGCCGGAGAACATCAGCGTATCCCATATGACAAGCACCGTCCGATCGTCGGACTTGAGCGCTATGCTGATCGGCTTTTGCGGCGTCTTGGCGAGCACGCGCACGCTCCCGCGATCCTGGAACGCAAGCAGCTTCCCCGCGAGTGCGTGCATGTCGAAACCGAGATTATGGACGCACACGACGGGCACGCACTCGTGAGCATGCTCTCCTGCGATGCGCAGAACCTCGCGCCATGCGCTATCGTCGTCTCTGAATAGCCCTATGAAGCATGCGTCGCGCACGTTGTCCGGCGTAACGTCCTCGATCGGCATGCGAAGATGACCGACCTGGTAAAGCGCGGTGAAAGCTGATACGTTGCCGAAGCCGTCATCGACGTTGGTAGTTTCGGTATCCAGCGCTGCAACGATACGCCAAGGGCGTTCATCTCGCTGCATCATTGCAATAGCTGCTCTTGGATGATGGCCGCGCCGATGCGGGCCTTCACGCGGTAGCGCTCATCAATGCCCGCTTCCTCGTCCGGCTCAGGCGATAGGTAGTCGATGCCCGATGCCTGCGTGAAGTAGTCGAGCACGTCCAGGACATCGCCGACCTCGAGATCGGGCCTGCGCTTCTGGAACTCCTCGACGATGGTTTCATTACGGCTCGCGTAATCGGTGCCGCGCCATAGCTGCACCGTAGCGGCGTAGAACGCATCCCCAGTGCTTGAGTTGAGCACGTTTTTAATGAGGCGCTCGCGGTTCTCGTCGGCGGTTTGCGCGGCTCCGGCAAGCTGCTCCAAACTGGGCTGATAGCCGCTTCGCACGCCGCGTGCGATATCGGCTTTGTATTTGTCGGAGCCACGATCTGAGATGGTGAGGTTTTTAACGTAATACTGCTGCGCCTGCTCGCGCAGGTTGCTCGCGGCTTTCAGAAGCTCGCGTTGCTCTCGCTCGCTTCCTGCACTTTCAGCTTGACGTTCGTAACGCGCAGCGGCGCGCTCGTACCTGCGTCGGATGTTGCGCAACTGATCCGACTGCTGTTTCGCGGCGCTGCGCCTCGATTCCTTCGGGGCGCTTTTGGCTTTACTGGCGAGCTTGGGCATGATACACTCTCCTTGCTAGTGTTTGAAGCGCTATTTTTTCTTCTTCTTACACGCGAAGCGCCCTGCCGTAACCCTTCCGGCGGGGCGCTTCGCGTTTAGGACGATAGCGCTATTCTACTGTGCATCATCGACGTCATCAACGATGACAAGCGTCTTGATGGTGTTGCCGTTCGGCAGCACGTCGGCCTTGCAAGCGAGCGGCAGATAACCCTTGCCCGCGTCGCAGGTCTTGAAAATGCTCATGGTGGTATTGATGGAACGCTTCACGCCGTCGGACTGAGAAAAATAGGTGACGCCGTCCACGTCGATAAGGTAGGTGTTCTGGCACGGCGTATCGGCCTGGCCGTTGCGGCCCTTGCGGATGCCGGGCATGGTGATGACGTCCACGACGCGCAGAACCTCGCCGACGTGATCGTTCAGGCTCACGGCGCTGTTGATGGCGTTGGCGCTGCGCATCTTGCCATCCAGAGTGTCGAGGTCGCAAGTGTTGATATAGCCCTGCACCGGCGCGAAGTCGATAGCGGCGTCCTCAGCGGTTGCGATTGCGGTGATGTTCTCGGTCATTGCGTTTCCTTTCCTAGTTGTTTTTTCTGTTCAGGGCCATGGAGATGAAATCGTCGAACGGTACGGAGTAATAATCGCTTTCAACGCTCGTTTCAGTGACGATGATCGACTTGTCGTTGAAAAGCTGGCGAAGCCTCTTTTGAGCATTCGCCCGATCGCAGCGTCCCGCGATAACCCACTCTTCAACAATCAACTCGCCCGCGCCCTCATCGAACCTAACTCCGGCGCAGAACGTGAGGAACATCGTCCGCCCGATCGACTTCCCGCCTATGATGTTGGCGGGGTTCACGTCTCTTTTCTTCGTCTTTTCCTGCCTTTCCTCGTGTTCGGTTGTTCGGCGCTCGGCTGCCGAACCCTGCATTATCGCGCCTCGCGGCGCGCTAAGAATACTACTACAGAAACGAGCGTTGCGCAAGATACAAAATCAGCCTTTTTCGCCGCTATGGATGACGCTTTCAAAGATTTTGAAAAACCCGTTATTAGCCAAAGTCGGGTTCATTTCCGCGATGTTCTCCAGGATGGATACAGCTTCGGTGAGGATAATGAACACCGCCACCGCCGCGAGCGTGGGAATTTCAACGCCCAGATCGAGCAGGCCGCTTGCGTACTGGAGCAGCGCGGCGAGGATCAGCGCGAAGATAAAGCTGAGCTTGTGGAAAAGCCCCTCGCGCATCGCCGAAGAACTGACGGTTTGGTTAGCCACCGCAGCGGTGAAACCTGTGATGCTATCCAGAATGTTGAACACCAGCGGAATTACGAACAGATACCAGCACTCGCCCATGTCTGCCGCTCCTTTCAGGAAGGTTGAAATATCGTTAATGCTCATAATAGCACCTCCTAATACTCTTTACGCCATGTGAAGAGCGCGTAATCGCCAGAACCGCGATAGGCGAAGATATGCGCTCTCGTCCGCTCGATGACGTACCACCCTGAATCGGCAAGCGCTTCGATCAGCCCGCCCGCGCCCTCGATCGCGTTATACGTCTCATACTCGTAAAACGGCGCGAGCGCGTCCGCTCTCTTGCTGACCTTGCGCACAATGTATTTATGATTTGCCATGTTTTCCCAACTTCGCTTTCTCAGCGTCTTCGACCATGTTTTGCAGTTCGGCGCGCATGTTGATCGAGCACGTCGGGCAAAAGTGCAGGATAAAGCCTATCGAGGTTTCCGGCGTGTATTGGAAATAGACCATCGCATCGCTTTCATGCACGCCCTCAAGACGCGCTCCGCATGCGTCGCAAACGAATGTGTGCATTTAATCCTCCTGAAGCTCGATATCTGTATGCACGCTGAAAGCATATTTCATGCAGTCGGCGCAAAATACAGACGAATAGTCATCTGCATCGTCATAATCATCAAATGACGTTAAATCAACGTCATAGGCTTCCGAAAAATCGACTTCACGCCCGCACCGTGCGCATGTAACGGTACACATTATTTCCCCTCCTTCCCTAAAATTGATTTTCTCAATGCTTCCGATGAGCGTTACAAGTCACTTCAACGTAACCTCAACACGCAGTCGGTCATTCTCGAAAACGTCCGTATCAGGCTCGATAGGCTCGGGCGATTGCGCATTGTCACCGGTAACGTAGCGCTGCCACGCTTCGGCATCGCCGTAAAAGACGTTGAAATCGAGATTGCCCGAATATCCCGGCAAACGCCCATCGGAGCAGAATTGCCACGCGCCGACCAGGCCGTCTGTTTGCGGCGTGTCGGGCAGATCGTAATCGATCGGCGGGCTGACGACGTTCGGATACGATGCGATCCAGCGCATGCAGTTCTGATCAACGCCCCCTTGGTTGAATCGCCAGGGATTGCCGTATATCCATGGATGGACGCGCGTCAGCTCGTGGATGCGGGAGGTGAATCGGTTCACCCAATCGACGGATTGGTCGCCCTCCCAATCCAGGACGGGAACGCCTTTGCCGAAATAGTTCGACGTGTTGCGGTGGAAATACTCGGCCTCGCTCACGGGATCGCCGTTCCCGGCGAAATGGTAGAATCCCCAAGGCTTGCCAGCGGCTATAAGCGTCTGCACGAACACGTCGCAATAAGCGTCCACGAACCCGGTTCCCTCGCTTGCTTTGCAGATGCAGAAATCGATCTGCGATAGGTGATTGCTGATCTTGAAACCGGCGCTGCCCTGATGGTTGGAAATGTCTATTCCTCGCATTTCATACCCCCTTTAATCGGAAGCCAGTAGATCGGACGCGTTTTGAGCTGGCGAATGCGGTTGCCGGTGGCGGGAATGTAGAACTCGTTCGTCAAATATTCGTTGCCGTCTTTGACGTAACGGCAACGTTTGCCAACCACGGGATAGCTTCCCTCCATGCCGATCAACACGAACTGATCTGCGGGCGGGTCATACCGTGTCAGTTCGCGCCAATTCGAATAGTCATGCGTCATTAGTTCTCCTTTCTGTAATTGACTATTGCTTCGAGCTCGCTATGCACCATCGAACCGCTTTGATAATAATGGTTGGTAGAGATGATGCCCATAGGACGATTCATAGTGCCGAAACGAAGATGAGCAACCTCAAAAGACAGGCGATAGAACGTTCCTATCACGTTATAAAGAAGTTCAGACGTGATGAAGAACTCGGAAACAGGTTCAGGATTGGCAACGAGGCGATCAAACTCGCGCGAATGAAGAGACTTGACGCTATCGAATAGAGGAACAGGCTCAAACCGTGCCGGAATTATAAGCCCGCTTGCCGAGCCTTGCAGATGGTCGCCATCAAGCATCAGTTTATCTTTAGCCGATAATTGCGCAGCATGCTCGAGTTTCACATATACCGCACCCTTGATGAAAGACGCATGATGCACGTATTTGAGAATAACGTAACCGTCCGTTGCGATGATCGTATCGCCCTCAAGAACGGCATAAGGATAACGGGCGCGTAGCTTCTTGTCTTTAAAGCACTTTGCGAATTCGCGCAAGACCTGACCCGCGTGCAACGGTTCTCTCATTTCGTCTTTTTCCTTTCTGACTCGTTTTTTCCCTTATATAGGATTTTACTATCGAAACAAGCCCCGCGCATATCGCGCGGGGCGGGTTTCTTAGGTTAGTAGTTGTAGAGATCGAGAACCACTACATTTGAAACGGCGCTGATTTCCATGCGATAAACGTTGTAACAATCTCGTGCATCATCAATGTGACAAGTACAAGTTGCGCCGTATTCCAAATGAACGTTCACGATGCAATTAACATCTGCGAACATGCAAGATCGGAAAATGTCGTTGACAGTTTGGGTTCCATCGAGGTTGATCATGATTCGTCCTTTCCTAACCGGTTTACCTGCTACAGCTATATTAGCGTATCTCCTCAAACCATGCAAGATCGTACCTCGGTTTTGCGGGGTTTTTTGTTGCTTTGAGTTGTGTTGATTTTGTTGTCGTGGTGTTGTGTTGATTTTGTTGTCGTGGTGTTGTGTGTTGTCGTGGCTCGTGGTGTGCGGGCGTGGCGTTGCTCTGGGGGGTTATTATTCTCGTGCTGTCTCTTATACACATCTCCGAGCCCACG
>OWIY01000652.1_pt1 | contig 12550 bp, 9 predicted proteins | sample 1732841 | NCBI WGS metagenome assembly OWIY01 (sample SAMN05065760, study PRJEB22554) | human gut metagenome | biome: ENVO:2100002; feature: ENVO:00000062; material: ENVO:00002003 | host: Homo sapiens | place: USA | reverse complement strand
GTGGGCTCGGAGATGTGTATAAGAGACAGTCATAATGGTGTGTCAGCAGAAATATCCCTTTACAAGAACTGGACTAAAGGTAAAAAGCTATGCTATAATGCCTCGTAGTATGATTTTCTATACTTTATATATAAGGAATAGTTTTTTGGAAAATAAAGAGAAGTACATAAGGAGGAATTTCGCAGAATGACAGATCAGAGCAAGATTCGTAATTTCTGCATTATTGCACATATAGACCATGGCAAGTCCACTTTGGCTGACCGTATTATTGAGAAGACGGGTACACTGACAGAACGTGAGATGCAGTCTCAGGTGCTGGATAATATGGAGCTTGAGAGAGAGAGAGGTATCACGATCAAGTCTCAGGCTGTACGAATCGTTTATAAGGCTAATGATGGAGAAGAATATATTTTTAACCTGATCGATACACCAGGGCATGTCGATTTTAACTATGAGGTTTCCAGAAGTCTTGCTGCCTGTGATGGGGCAATTTTGGTCGTAGATGCAGCACAGGGTATCGAGGCACAGACGCTGGCGAATGTTTATCTGGCATTGGATCATGACCTGGATGTGCTTCCGGTCATTAACAAGATCGATCTCCCAAGTGCAGATCCGGAGCGCGTTGTCAACGAGATTGAGGATGTGATCGGACTTGAGGCACATGATGCACCGAGAATTTCTGCCAAGACAGGATTGAATGTTGAAGAGGTTCTGGAGCAGATCGTTACGAAGATCCCGGCACCGCAGGGAGACGTAAATGCACCGCTGAAGGCATTGATCTTTGACTCTGTTTATGATGCTTATAAAGGCGTCATTGTTTTTTGTCGTGTTATGGACGGCCGCGTTAAGAAAGGTACTCAGATCCGTATGATGGCAACAGGATTTACGACTGAAGTTGTGGAAGTAGGATATTTTGGAGCCGGACAGTTTATTCCGTGTGATGAGCTGACAGCCGGTATGGTTGGATATATTACCGCAAGTATTAAGAATCTTGGGGATACCAGAGTTGGTGACACAGTTACCGATAATGAAAGACCATGTGCAGAAGCACTTCCGGGTTACAAGAAAGTACAGCCAATGGTTTACTGTGGACTGTATCCGGCTGATGGTGCCAGATATGGTGATCTTCGAGATGCTCTTGAGAAACTGCAGCTGAACGATGCTTCTCTGTTCTTTGAACCGGAGACATCTATTGCACTTGGCTTTGGTTTCCGTTGTGGATTCCTCGGACTTCTGCATTTGGAAATCATCCAGGAACGCCTGGAAAGAGAATACAATCTTGATCTGGTAACGACAGCACCAGGTGTTGTTTACAAAGTATATAAGACGAATGGAGAAGTGATCGAACTGACAAATCCATCTAATCTCCCGGATCCATCTGAGATTGAATATATGGAAGAGCCAATGGTAAATGCTGAGATTATGGTAACGACTGAATTTATCGGTGCAATCATGGATCTCTGCCAGGAACGCCGTGGTCAGTATAACGGAATGGAATACATGGAGGAAACCAGAGCACTTCTGAAATATAAACTTCCACTGAATGAGATTATTTACGATTTCTTTGATGCATTGAAATCCCGTTCCAGAGGATATGCATCTCTGGATTATGAGCTCTGCGGTTATGAACGCAGTGAACTGGTTAAACTTGATATCCTTGTTAATAAGGAAGAAGTTGATGCACTTTCTTTCATCGTACATGCAGATACTGCTTATGAGCGTGGACGTAAGATGTGTGAGAAGCTGAAAGAAGAAATTCCGAGACAGCTCTTTGAAATCCCGATCCAGGCTGCAATCGGAAGCAAGATCATTGCCCGTGAGACTGTCCGCGCTATGCGAAAGGATGTTCTTGCCAAATGCTATGGTGGTGATATTTCCCGAAAGAAGAAACTTCTTGAGAAACAGAAGGAAGGTAAGAAACGTATGCGTCAGGTCGGAAACGTAGAGATTCCACAGAAGGCATTTATGAGTGTACTGAAACTGGACGATAAATAATTGACGGGAGAGACCGTGAATATGGAATGCATATTGTTGTGAACGGCGGACTTACAGAAGGGAGGCAGGGCCATGAAAAAAGGAACTGCAAAAGCTATGAGATATATTGTTGCGGGGAGTGCATTGACACTCTGTGTGATTATGACGGGATGTGGCTGCGGACAGAAAAAGACAGATCCTGCTTCGGAACAGGTACTGAAGATCAGTATCACACCGGAACCATCACCAACACCGGCACCGGATACGGTAGGTGCGGCAGCAGTTACTTCGAATGGAGATATCAGTATGGTGAATCTGTATCTGGCAGAAAATCCATCAGCGGTGACAAACAGTACAGATACGGGTGCGGGTGATGCGAATACTACAGATGCTTCGAATATGCAGAACCAGGATCAGGATCAGTCGGAAGATACATCGGGTTCTTCTGATGAATAACCAGGATAATGGTTCTTCTGATGAGGGTGGAGACAATGAAGAATAAGAATCGTACCCCACTGGAATTATATATTCATATACCGTTCTGTGTGCAGAAATGTCAGTACTGCGATTTCCTCTCCGGTCCATCGGATCAGGAAACAAGAGACAGATATATAAAGGCTCTGCGTGCTGAGATTCAGGCGGTGCAGGGTGTTGAAGCGTATGAGATCGTTTCTGTTTTTATCGGAGGGGGGACTCCTTCCGTACTGAAAGCAGAGGCGATTGCTTCTATTATGGAGACAATTCAAAAGAAATTCTGTTTCTCGCCAGATGCAGAAATAACAATAGAATCAAATCCCGGCACAGTTGATCTTGCGAAACTTAATGCTTACCGAGAAACAGGAATCAACCGTCTGAGTCTGGGACTGCAGTCCACGGATTCGAAAGAGCTGAGGATGCTTGGAAGAATTCATACATATGAAGAATTTCTTCAGAGTTATCAGTGGGCAAGAGAAGCAGGGTTTCAAAATATTAATATAGATCTGATGTTTGCAATCCCCGGACAGACAGGAGAGGCATGGCGTGCTCACCTTCGTCAGGTCGCGGAGCTGAAACCGGAACATATTTCTGCCTATAGTCTGATCATCGAGGAGGGAACTCCGTTTGCGGAGTGTGAACTGGACCTTCCGGATGAAGATACGGAGTATCAGATGTATGAGGACACAGCGGGGATTCTTGCAGAGTATGGATATCAACAATACGAAATATCCAATTATGCAAAAGACGGATATGCATGTCGGCATAATATCGGTTACTGGAAACGTACAGAATATCTTGGCCTGGGGCTGGGAGCATCTTCCCTTTATGGGGAAAATCGTTTTTCCAATACGAGAGATATGCAGGAATATCTGGGATTTTCCGGAAACACAGAACGAATTCGTAAAGATGTTCTGAAACTTTCACTTAAAGACCAGATAGAAGAATTTATGTATCTGGGGCTTCGTATGACGGAGGGGATTTCAGAGATCGATTTTGAACAGAATTTCGGACAGAAGCTTGAGAATATTTATGGTTCTGTCCTGCAAAAATATAAAGAGACCGGATTCCTGGAGAAGACTGGTACGAACTGGAGATTTACAAGAAAAGGAATTCATGTGAGCAATCATATCCTGGCAGAGCTTCTGTTGGATGAAGAATAAGTGCGAACATGCAGCAGATAAGAGGAGAAAAGATGTCTGAACGAACAACTGGAAAAAAGTTTATTAAGATTCGAGGAGCAAATGTCAACAATCTCAAGAATCTGAGTGTGGATATTCCGAGAGATGAATTTGTGGTTCTGACGGGAGTCAGCGGATCAGGAAAGTCTTCTCTGGCATTTGATACGATCTATGCAGAGGGGCAGAGACGTTATATGGAATCTCTGTCATCTTATGCAAGGCAGTTTCTGGGTCAGATGGAGAAACCGGATGTAGAGTCGATCGAAGGACTGCCACCGGCAATTTCCATCGATCAGAAATCTACCAACCGCAATCCGCGTTCAACGGTTGGAACAGTTACAGAAATTTATGACTATTTCCGACTTCTTTATGCACGTATTGGTATTCCGCATTGTCCGAAGTGCGGAAAGGAAATCAAAAAGCAGACAGTCGATCAGATGGTTGATCATATTATGGCACTTCCTGAAAGAACAAAGCTGCAGCTTCTGGCACCGGTAGTTCGTGGTCGAAAGGGAACACATGCAAAGCTTCTGGATCAGGCGAAACGCAGCGGTTATGTACGTGTACAGATTGATGGAAATCTGTATGAGTTGTCTGAAGAAATTAAACTGGATAAAAACATCAAACATAATATAGAAATTATCGTAGACCGTCTGGTAGTAAAACCGGGAATCGAGAAACGATTGTCTGATTCCATTGAGACAGTTCTGGATCTTTCGGATGGGTTGCTTATGGTAGATACGATGGATGGTACTGTGAAGACATTCAGTCAGAGCTTTGCCTGCCCGGATTGTCAGATCAGTATTGATGAGATCGAGCCGAGAAGCTTTTCGTTTAATAATCCGTTTGGAGCCTGCCCGGATTGTTTTGGTCTGGGATATAAGATGGAATTTGATATTGATCTGATGATTCCGGATAAATCTCTGAGTATTTCTCAGGGAGCTATTGTGGTCATGGGCTGGCAGTCCTGCACAGATAAGGGCAGTTTTACAAGAGCAATCCTTGATGCACTGGCGAAAGAATACCATTTCAGCCTGGATACTCCGTTCCAGGATTATCCGGATGATGTTAAGAATGTTCTGATCCATGGTACAAATGGACATGCTGTCAAAGTATATTATAAAGGTCAGCGTGGAGAAGGCGTTTATGATGTTGCTTTCCCGGGTCTGATCAAAAATGTGGAACAGCGATACCGCGAAACAGGATCCGATGCGATGAAACAGGAGTATGAGTCGTTTATGCGGATCACACCGTGTAAGACCTGCAAAGGCCAGCGATTAAAAAAAGAATCTCTGGCGGTGACGGTAGGAGATCGCAATATTTATGAAGTGACTTCTCTTTCTATAGAAAATCTGAAGAAATTTATGAGTGAGCTGAAACTTACTGAACAGCAGGAACTGATCGGTAAGCAAATTCTGAAAGAAATCCGTGCAAGAGTTGGTTTTCTGTCTGAGGTAGGTTTGGATTATCTGTCTCTGAGCCGTGCAACAGCGACGCTGTCCGGTGGGGAAGCACAGAGAATCCGTCTGGCAACACAGATTGGTTCCGGACTGGTAGGAGTCGCTTATATTCTGGATGAACCGAGTATCGGACTTCATCAGAGAGATAATGATAAACTTCTTCGTGCACTGATGCGTCTTCGTGATCTGGGTAACAGTCTGATTGTGGTTGAACATGATGAAGATACCATGCGCGCAGCGGACTGTGTTGTGGATATCGGTCCGGGAGCCGGAGAACATGGTGGAGAATTGGTGGAAATTGGTACGGCAGAGACGCTGATGAAGAATGAACGTTCAATCACAGGTGCTTACCTGAGCGGACGTTGCAAAATTCCGGTACCGACAGAACGTAAACAACCGACCGGCTGGCTGAAAATCCGTGGAGCAGCAGAAAACAATCTGAAACAGGTAAATGTAGATGTGCCGCTTGGCATTATGACTGCGGTGACGGGAGTCAGCGGTTCTGGCAAAAGTTCCCTGATCAATGAAGTTCTGTATAAGACGCTTGCACGAGACCTCAACAGAGCTAGAGTGATTCCGGGGAAACATAAAGAAATTCAGGGACTGGATCAGCTGGATAAGGTAATCAGTATCGATCAGTCACCGATCGGACGTACACCGCGTTCCAATCCTGCAACCTATACAGGTGTTTTTGATCAGATCCGTGATCTGTTTGCATCTACAGCTGATGCCAAAGCACGTGGCTATAAGAAAGGACGTTTCAGTTTTAATGTCAAAGGCGGACGCTGCGAAGCCTGCAGTGGTGATGGTATCATCAAGATTGAGATGCATTTCCTTGCAGATGTTTATGTACCATGTGAAGTCTGCAAAGGCAAACGATATAACCGTGAGACACTGGAAGTAAAATACAAAGACAAGAGTATTTACGATGTTTTGAATATGACGGTGGAAGAGGCTCTTGCTTTCTTCGAGAACATTCCTTCCATTAAGAGAAAGATTCAGACACTCTATGATGTAGGACTTTCTTATATCCGTCTTGGACAGCCATCTACCGAACTTTCGGGTGGAGAAGCGCAGAGAATCAAGCTTGCGACTGAACTCAGCAAACGCAGTACCGGTCGTACCATTTATATTCTGGATGAGCCGACGACAGGACTTCACTTTGCGGATGTTCATAAGCTTGTTGAGATCCTGCAGCGCCTGACAGAGGGCGGCAATACAGTTGTAGTCATCGAGCATAATCTGGACGTGATCAAAACTGCAGATTATATCATAGATATGGGACCGGAAGGCGGTGAACGTGGAGGTACTGTTATTGCAACAGGTACACCGGAAGAAATTGCTGTCTGCCCGGATTCCTATACAGGCCAGTATGTGGCAAAATATTTAAAGTAAACGGCCGGTTATTGTGCGTGTTAATATCCGCAGGTGTTTTGTTATGAATAAGGGACTTTTCAATTGCTGAAAAGTTGTTTATAATAAGCATGATTATATGTATAACGAAAGAATATCAGATTTTTACAGGAAGCATATGGAAGGGAGATCTTATGCCTGCAAATGATATAGGAATAGATCTGGGAACGACAAACAGTCTGGTATATTCTACGGGCAGAGGCCTTGTTTTGAGCGAACCATCTGTAGTAGTATATGATAAAGATACAGAGAAGATCAAAGCAATTGGTGAAGAAGCCCGGCAGATGGCTGGGCATGTTACTTCCAATATGGAAGTAATCTGTCCGATTCATCAGGGAATGATCATAGATTTTGTCGTTATGGAAAAAATGTTGAAATATTTTATCGCCAAGGCGATGGGGCGGCGGGCGTTCCGCAAACCACGGATCAGCGTGTGTGTGCCGAGTGGTATCACGGAGATCGAACGTAAGGCAGTGGAAGAAGCAACTTATCAGGCAGGAGCGAGAGAAGTGTTTCTGGTTGAAGAACCAATTGCTGCTGCAATCGGTGCCGGTGTGGATATTACCAAGCCTTTTGGCAATCTGATCGTGGATATTGGTGGCGGCACAACGGATATTGCTGTTATTTCGATTGGCGGTGTTGTTGTGTCATCAACGATCAAGGTTGCGGGAGATGCGTTTGACCAGGCAATCATGAGTTATATACGAAAGACGCACAGTTTGTTTATCGGATCGGATACTGCAGAAGCAATCAAAATAAAAATCGGCACAGCTATCGAAGAGGCGAATCCACAGGTGATGGAAGTAAAAGGACGAAATGTACTTACAGGACTTCCGAAAAAAGTAAAACTGACTTCCGAAGAAATCCGTGTGGCACTGAAAGATGCGACAGGACAGATCGTAGAAGCAGTCCATGGAGTGCTGGAAAAGACACCGCCGGAACTGGCCGCTGATATTGTGGACAGAGGAATTGTCCTGGCAGGCGGAGGAGCACTGCTTCGGGGAATGGATGCACTGATCGAGCAGAGGACAGGGGTAAATACTCTGACTGTTCAGAATGCGATGCATGTGGTAGCTGTTGGAACCGGCAAATATGCAGAGATAATGAGCCGTATGGAATCTTAATAACTGCAGACAGGAGCCAGGAATATTTATGATAGATCATAGATATCCTGGTTTTGCTGTTATAAGGCTGAAAAACAGTAGCAATTTTGGGGCCGGAAGAAAGAGGAAGAAATGAGCGAGAGCATTACAGGATATATTGATCATATTATTTTTCGAAATGAAGATAATGGATATACGGTTATGGTATTAAAAGGGGTCAGCGAGGAAGATGAGCTGACCTGCGTTGGAAGTTTTCCGGTGGTCACACAGGGAGCATCTGTAGAACTGGAGGGGAATTTTACACAGCATCCGGTTTATGGAAAGCAGTTTCAGGCAGTGCGGCTGACTGAAAAAATGCCGGAAGATGCACTGGCTATGGAAAGATACCTCGGTTCGGGTGCGATTAAAGGAATTGGCGCGGCGCTGGCGGGAAGGATCGTACGTCATTTTGGAGATGATACGTTTCAGATAGTAGAAAATGAGCCTGAAAGACTGTCTGAAGTTAAGGGAATCAGTGAAAAAAAGGCAAGAGAGATTGCCATGCAGATCGCGGAAAAGTCCGATATGCGGAAGGCAATGATGTTTTTGCAGAAATATGGGATTTCACTGAACCTTGGTGCCAAAATCTACCAGAAGTATGGAGACTCTGTTTACAGTGTTTTGCAGGAAAACCCGTATAGACTTGCAGATGATATCAGTGGTGTGGGATTCAAAATTGCAGATGAGATCGCCTATCGCATTGGAATTCATACAGATTCAGATTACAGAATAAAAAGTGGAATGGTATATACTCTTCTGCAGGCAACCGGGGAGGGACATGTATATCTTCCGAAAGACGAGCTCTTTCAGCGTGCAGCAGAACTGCTCGGTGTAGATTCTTCTTATATGGAGAAGCATCTGGTCGATCTGGCGATGGACCGTAAGATCGTTCAGAAGGAACAAGGAGATCAGATACTGATCTATCCGGCTCAATATTATTATCTGGAGTTAAATACGGCAAGAATGCTTCGGGAACTTGATATTTTCTGCCCGGAAGATGAGAAAATAGTGGAACGAAGAATTGTCCAGATAGAGAAAGAAACGGGAACGGTTTTGGATGAAATGCAGAAAAAAGCAGTGCAGGAAGCTGCCGGGCATGGCCTGCTTATTCTCACCGGCGGTCCCGGTACCGGAAAAACAACGACAATCAATGCGATCATCCGATATTTTGAGGGCGAAGGTGCAGAGATCAGGCTGGCGGCTCCAACCGGAAGGGCAGCGAAGCGTATGACAGAGGCTACCGGCTATGAGGCACAGACGATCCATCGTCTTCTCGAACTTTCGGGAATGCCGGAAGATGACAGAGAAGGCCAGCCCATTCATTTTGAACGAAATGCAGAAAATCCTCTGGAAACGGATGTCATTATCATTGATGAGATGTCGATGGTGGATATACATCTCATCCATTCGCTTCTTATGGCAGTTACGGCAGGAACGAGACTGATCCTGGTAGGAGATGAAAATCAGCTTCCAAGTGTTGGACCGGGAAATGTACTTCGCGATATTATCCGAAGTGGACAGTTTCCGGTAGTTGAACTGAAGAAAATCTTCCGACAGGCATCAGAGAGTGACATTGTTGTGAATGCACATAAGATCAATAAAGGTGAGCAGGTGGAAATCAATAACAAGAGCCGGGATTTCTTTTTTCTCAAAAGATACGATGCGGATATCATCATTCGCGTAGTGATTGCACTGATTCAGGAAAAACTTCCCAAATATGTGGAAGCAAAACCGTTTGAAATCCAGGTTCTGACACCAATGCGAAAAGGACTTCTCGGTGTGGAACGTCTGAATCAGATCCTGCAGAGATACCTGAATCCGCCGGACGCTTCCAAGAAAGAGAAAGAAATAGGACAGGGACTTTTCCGTGAGGGTGATAAGGTCATGCAGGTTCGCAATAATTATCAGCTGGAATGGGAAATCCGCGGAAGATATGGAATACCGATCGAAAAAGGTGTTGGAGTTTTTAATGGGGACACCGGCATCATCAAAACAATCAATGAATTTGCAGAAACAGCAGAAGTTGAGTTTGAAGATGGCCGATGGGCGGAATATTCATTTAAACAGCTGGATGAACTGGAACTTGCTTATGCAGTAACCATACATAAATCACAGGGATCAGAATATCCGGCAGTGATCATTCCACTGCTTTCCGGTCCGAGAATGCTGATGAACAGAAATCTTCTTTATACAGCAGTAACACGTGCGAGAAAATGCGTTACTGTTGTGGGAAGTGAGGAGACTTTCCGTGATATGATCCGAAATGAGAAGCAGCAGAGAAGATACAGCTCGCTGGATCAGCGCATTCAGGAAACCGAATAAATCTCTGCAAAAGAACTCGATAACAGGAAAAGAGAGCATATCATCGGGGAGAAAGGCTTTCTTTGAAAAAAATGAAAGAAAAATGTCTGGATGTACTGTACCCTCCCAGATGTCCTGCATGCGGCGGTATTCTGGAGGATAAACAAAGAAGTATCTGTCCGCAGTGCGAATCGATTTTTCACCCTGTTTCAGAATATTATTGCATGAAATGTGGAAAACCGGTAAATGAGACGGAAGAATATTGTAGTGAATGTCGGCACAGAGAACGGAAATTTATTCGTGGAAGAAGTGTGTTTCTGTATAATGCGCAGATGAAGAATTCTCTTCTTCGGTATAAATATTACGGGAGCCGTGAATATGGAAAATATTATGCGGAATCGATGTGCAGATATGTGGGAAGAGATATAAAAAGCTGGAGACCGGACGTAATCATTCCGGTGCCGCTTCACAGGCGCAAAAAGAGAATGAGAGGGTTTAACCAGGCGGCCGATTTGGCAGAGCGCATTGGGAAAATCCTTGGAATTCCGGTTGCGGAAGATGTTATTTATAAGTCCAGGGAAACACGGTCACAGAAAAAACTGGACGCTGAAGAGCGAAAGAAAAATCTCAGAAATGCGTTTCAGGCAGCAGGGCCGGTAACAGGCCTGAGAATTCTTGTGGTCGATGATGTGTATACGACAGGGAGTACAGTGGAAGCCATGGCAGAATGTCTGCTGGAAAATGGAGCGAAAGCCGTATTTTTTGTAACTTTGTGTACGGGAAACATCTGAATGGGTACATCTTTGAACGAAGGTTGGACGGAAGCGGAAAAAATACTTTTCATGATTCGGGATATATGATACAATCAATCTATGTATGATTATTTCTGGTATTTTCAGGAAATATGGTTTGAACAAGTTACTGTGTACAGTAACAATGATTGTGAGGAGCAGGATATGATCAACGAAGAGAAGGTTAAGATTATGACAAAACTTGCCATGTATGAGCAGGGCAAGGGCAGAAAATATCTGCCGGTCAGCAAGTATTACCGAAGCGATTATATAGGGCTGGCACTGATCAAGAATTTTTTTCTGGTCACAATTGGATATTGTCTGAGCGTTGCAGCTGTAGCGGTTTATTTTGGAGAATATCTTCTGGAGAATATACACAAAATGAATCTGATAATGCTCGGTGTATATATTGTGATCGGCTATCTGATCGTACTTGTGGCATATTCAGTCCTGACGTATATACAGTACTCGGTTCAGTATTATCGGGCAAAAAAGAGTGTCAGAGAATACTACAGTCAGCTTACTGAACTGAATAAGATTTATGCCAGAGAAGAAAAAAAATCTTCTGGCAGAGGAAACGCAGGAGGGTATCGTAAATGACAGCATTACTGGAATTCAAACAGAAAATAAAAGGAATTTATGCACAGTACGAAATGTACCTGCTTCCTTTATTGAAATTTGTCCTTGCACTGGTTTATTTCATCTGGATCAATACCAACATGGGATATATGACTGCACTGGATAATATTTTTGTTGTATTGATCTTATCGCTGATCTGCTGTATTCTTCCATCCGGAATGATGATCTTCGCAGGATTTGCACTGATGGTGGGACATTGTTATGCACTTGGAATCGAAGTGGCAGCTTTTCTTCTGGTACTGATTCTGTTCATGATGATCCTTTTCCTGCGTTTCAGCAGCGGTAAAAATATCGTGCTTGTGTTTACACCACTCGCATTTGCATTTGATATTCCGGTGCTGCTTCCGATCGGATGCGGACTTCTCAGCAGTGCGGTATCAGCACTTCCGGCAGCTGGCGGCGTGATCATCTATTATTTTGTCCGTACAGTACGTATACAGTCGCAGGCTCTTCTTGGCATGGACTCAGACATTGTCGGTAAACTGACACTTCTGTCAGACAGCCTTATGAAGAATGGTGAAATGTGGCTTACACTGATTGCTTTTATTGTAGTGGTTCTTGCTGTGAATCTGATTCGTACCCGCATGTTTGATTATGCATGGAGAATTGCAATTGTTGCCGGTGGAGTGATCTATATTGTGATCATGCTGGCAGGAAGTATGAGTCTTGGAATTTCAATTTCCGTATTTTCACTGATCATTTATACTGTGGTTGCGGTACTGGTTGGAATCATACTGGAGTTCTTTGTGTTTGGTGGAGACTATACAAGAACGGAACGTCTGGAATATGAAGATGACGATTACTATTATTATGTGAAGGCTGTTCCGAAGGCACTGGTTGCTACTTCTGAAAGAAGTATCAAAAAGATCAACGGAGAATCTGCAAGAGAAGAACGAAAATCGGCAGAGCGCGTGGTAAATTATTCCACCCCTCTTTTTCAGGGGGAAGAGCCACCGAAAAAGAAAAAAAGAGTTCAGGAAACAGAAGCGGCGTCTGTAGTACAGAAGGCTGATATAGATGATATTGATTTTGAGAAAAAGCTGGAGGAATCCCTGAAGGATCTGTGATCCGGCAAAAGTAACCTGACAACAGCAACAGAAGGAGAGGAGAGTTTATGCGGAATATTACAGCTGTCTCTTATACACATCTGACGCTGCCGACGATCGCATAAGTGT
>OWIY01000651.1_pt1 | contig 12586 bp, 16 predicted proteins | sample 1732841 | NCBI WGS metagenome assembly OWIY01 (sample SAMN05065760, study PRJEB22554) | human gut metagenome | biome: ENVO:2100002; feature: ENVO:00000062; material: ENVO:00002003 | host: Homo sapiens | place: USA | reverse complement strand
CGAGATCTACACTTATGCGATCGTCGGCAGCGTCAGATGGGTATAAGAGACAGCCATTGTGGCCTGTGCGTGCCCGGTGTCACCCTGAACAGCTTTAATGTCGCCACCGCTGAGTTTAAGTTTGTAGGTCGTGCTGGTGTGCCTGAGACTATGAAATACCACTTTGGGGAGATTATTTTCCGTGATGAGTTTGTCAAAGGCCCGGTTGATGTAATTTGCTTCGGTAGGGGTCCCCTGGGTACTGGCGAATACAAGGTCATAATCTCTATATTCATCCCCCAGCAATTCTTTCAGTTCATCAATCGTTTTTCTGCGCTCTACCAGCATTTCCGCTACCGCCCTGGGCAGAAATACCTTCCGCACACTTGTCTTGGTCTTCGGCTCTTTCAGGGCCAGTACAGTGGAATTGCACCCTCGCATCGTGGGAAACTTAAACATGATACCTTTTTCCCCGATCTGTGCCAGTGATTCCCTAGAGATCCGCTGAAGTTTTTTGTCGATATAGATATAGGCGCAGTCATGGTCTATGCTGTCCTGGCTAATATCCACACAGCTCCATGTCAGGCCCAGCAGTTCCCCCATTCGCAAGGAACAGGCAAAGGCCAAATTGATCGCCAGGGCGAGGAATGGGTTATCGCAGAGGGATAACGCTTTCATCAGTGTTTGAGCGTCCCAAATATTCCGCTCATGCTTCTCGGCTTTGGGAACGGTGGCATTCTGAACAGGATTCCTTGCCATCAGCTCCCACTTTACCGCCTGATTGAACGCATTCCGCAGGAGTTTGTGTATCTCCCGTATCGTATTGGGGGAGATAAGTTCCCCCTCGGGCTGCCCGTACCGGGGAACTGCTTTCACGGTTTGGAGGTCTTTATAGAATTTAGTTATCATTCTGGGGCTGATGTCATCCAGCTTCACATCTCCGATGATGGGCTTGATGTAGTTGCTGATCAGCGCCGTATGTCCATCAAAGGTAGAGGGGGCCCATGTGTTGACACCATAGAGGGATACATATTCGTCCAGAAAATCGGATAGGGTGTCGGCACTGGGCGGGATGAACACTCCGGTGTCTAGCTGATGCTCAATTTCCGCTTTTCGCTTCTTGGCTTCCGCATGGGAGCCGCAGGTTTCCCATTTTTGGCGCTTGGCGCCATTGCTGTCCGTATAGGTATAAACAACGGAATATTTGGTTTTACGTTTGATAATTGACGCCACGGTTGTTCCTCCTTTCAGCTGGCAACTATGGTATGGCGATTTTGGGACTTATACCACGCTTCAAAGCTGTCCTTATAAATGCGGATCTTGTCATTCACTTTCACTGTGACAAACAAATCTCGCTTGTTCACCATGTTATAAACGCTGTTTCGGTGTATGCCCAGCAGTTTTGCCACATCGCTCACCGAAAGGGTTGCGTCCAACAGCTCTTGCGGTGCCGCGTCCTCTCGTTTCTTATAATGGGACTGTCCTTGATACCACGTCTCAAAGTTTTCCTTTAGAATGCGAGTTTGCCCATCGACCTTGAACGTCTCAAAGGGTGCATGGTTCTTTATCAGCTCATAGATGGAGCCAGGGTTCAGCCCGAGGATGCCAGCCGTCTCCGGGACGGTCAGAGACGCAGGGAGTAGTTGTCCTGGTTCCGGCCCGTTGACCTTTTTGTAGCGGAATTGACTGCCGTACCATTCCTCAAAGCTGTCCAGCATGATCCGCATTTTGCCGCCGACAAGAGTAACCTTGAAGCGTCCCTGTTTTACGAGCCAATATGCCTCGACCTTTTTCATACCGAGCAGCCTCTGCATTTCGGGGACAGAGATGCTGGTTTTTCCCATAACAGATATTCCTCCTATGTAGATTTTGTAATAGCTGAAGTCAAATATCGCGTGGAGTGGGAGATACACCATCCAGCCACTCATCAAAACTAACCTTCGAGATGCGAATCTGATTTCCAATCTTATGACCTCGAAAGAAGTCCTTTTTAATTAGGATGTATGCGGACGAACGGCTAATATCCAACATAGCCATAATGTCACCCACGGAGTAGGCTCGTTTTTCTTTGATATGTACTGGAACCATTTCTGCGTTTCGAGCATTGTGTTCCAGTATACGCTGTTCCATAATTTTATCGTTCATATTCCGTTAAATACCTCCCTATGCCGACTTGATGAGCCTGCCAATGCAGCCAAGGCACTTGCCTTGACTGCATTGTACCGGGGAGACATTTTTATCTCAAATGTGCGATTGTTCAGACCAACTTAAAATCGTACTGTTGACAATCAACCCTTGTCCAACCACTCGTCAAAACTTGCTTTAGAGATTCGGAGTTGTTTTCCAATCTTAAAGCTCCGAAAGAGGTTTTTTTTGATTAGAATGTACGCAGATGAGCGGCTAATATCCAACATAGCCATAATATCGTCCACGGAGTAGGCCCTTTTTTCGCTGTCAAAAGCAGGCGCTTTTTCTGTGTTGCGGGCGTTGAGTTCTGCCATGCGCTGCTCCATCAATTCATCAGTCATACCTCGTGCCTCCTCAATACCTGTCATCGCCCAGGTGTTTTTTCTTGTGAATGATACGGTAATCGTAGCCGTCCCGGACGTGGCAGTACATACAAGGTTCTTTAGCTTGTGCGTGGTTAATCCGCCTCACAATATGTTCGGGTGAACAGATGAACTGTCTAAGGCAGGTGCCACAAAGAGTCAGCACCATTTCGCCACGCATCTCATCACGCGGCTCATCAGCATACGGCTTCTGTTCCTTCTCGGCAAGATTATGCAGGCCGACGCTGATGCCAAGGGCCACGTCAACATAGTCCATCACATCATCATCTAAGCAACCTACATAGCTGCCAAGCCTGCCCTTATCAATCGTTCTGATCTGCTCCAGCATAACCATAGAGTTTTGGGGCAGGCCAAAGTATGGAGGGACACCGATATGGGTCGGCTGATGGAGTTTCTTCACCCTGGTCGTGATAGGGGCAATGATGATGGTCGGGCTGTGGCGATTCCCTATGTTGTTCTGGATCACAAGGACGGGGCGGTTGCCGCCCTGTTCAGAGCCGATCACCGGATCTAAATCAGCATAGTACATCTGGCCGCGCAGCACTTCATCTGGCAGTTCTATATTCATAAGGACACCTCACCTTTATGTGATTTGCCCTTGCAGCCAAATACCCAATTACTTCCCAGGTAGTGTGCAAAACACATCTGACCGCCAATCCATCCAGAGTCCCCTATTATCATAGCTGGCGATTGGCCGTCCTCGTGTTGGCGGTCAGATATGTAATGCACACTATTTGTCCTCGACACCCCGTGCGCAGGCCGAAGCCTGGGAAGTCGTCAAGCGGTGGCCTGCTCACCACCTCACGGGAGTTTCACCCCAACTGTCGTTCTGACAGAGCCGCCCCCATTGTTTGAGACTGTGGCTGGGCGGGAGTACCATTGTGATTCCGACTGTCATTGCCATGCCGGGGGCAACCCGGCACTTACAAAGGGAGTTCTCGCTCATCCCGGAAAAACTGGATATTTTCGCAGACCTTATTTTCAACAGGTCATGATTTCCAGCAGTCCGGGCCTCGTGGCGTACCCTGTTGTGGTAGCTCATGCTTTCACACATCGGAACTGATGTACTTGACGAATGGGTATTCGGTTATCAAGGAGCATTGAGGGGCCTGCGGCCCTCTCAACCCCCTACTACAACTTTCAACGCCTCAAACCGAACTTATTTTTTTAAAAAATCTAAGACAAATTTTTCAAAGGCCGCTTTCCTCTTTTGAACAGCCCGATCACTAAGTTTGTACCTCTCGCACAGAGCGTTTGTGCAGGAGCGTTTCGCACCAGACAAATAGAGTTCCAGCAAGTCCTCTGCCCAGAGCTTCCATTTACGCAGGGCTGTCTTCAGTTCTTCAATCAGAAGGTGGTCAGCAGCAAGCCCTTCGAGATCAAAGGCCGAGGGGACGCTTTCGTGTAGCGATTCAAGTCCGGCTTCTGGCACACCGGCGTCCAAGGATAAAACTGAGTAGATTGAACCAGCTTTGCGCTTCCGCTGGGCAACTGTGTTTTTGCTGTTCCACTCCTGGTATTCGACTGCGGTCATTTCGATATACATACAATCCAATTCATCCCCATCCGCAAAGCAGTCTTTTATGAAGTACCGACGCCGCTCGGCGGGCAATCCCCAGTTTTCTTTCAAAATAGCATCCCATTCTGCCGGTGTTGCCACGACGAGCCGACGGACACCATTCACCTGTTTATAAACTAAATATGTAGTTTTCATTTGTGATCTCCTTGAATTTTTGAAAGTCAAAAATTCAAGGAGATCACGGATAGCGGCAGAGCGCCGCCTGCCAAGCAAACAGATCCATTCCCTACTCCATTTCTGGAGCGGCAACAAAAAAATGGCCGGGCATTAGGAAATAGAGGGGTACGTCCCCTCACATTCCTAATGTCCGGCCATTTGGTGACTATCTACCTTACGGTACGATGACCCGTTGCTCGGTACACTTAGACCTTATTCTGTTGTCACTTCCCGCTTCGTGTTTAATATCCGAAACTACCCTGCCTTCCGGTATAATATCTTCCGGCGCAGGGCCAAATCGACCTCCACGACCCTATGACATCGGGGGCACTTGATCTCAATTTTTCCTGTAGTAGGTGATATCTTGTCCATCACGCGCCAATTACATTTAGGGCACCTCACGGCAACATTGATAGGTTGGGCCATCAGTTATCATCCTCCATTTCAATATCGGCCAGCGCATAGGGGTTCTGCAAATAATCCTTTTTCAGCAGGCCAAGCCTTTTCAGTCTGATGGACATAGCCTGTTTGGAAACACCAAGGAACTGTGTCATTTTGCAGAATAGTTCATATTCCTTTGGCCGGTATATTTTATTCAATATATCAATACCGCACTCTAAGTTAAATTTTTGGAGCGCCCCAAGTACGATCTCAGAGGGGAGCAGGAGAGCAGACGCTAAATTATCAGCTTGCCACTCATCCCAATCGCGGATTGGAAATTGCGGACTACGCCCCTGATAATAGACAACACGATTTTGAAGCAATCTATTAGTTGAATATAAGCTGGCTAAAATCTGGTGGGCTGTTTCGTGCGCCAAAGTAAAGTGATATCTTCCGCACAGAGCTGGATTCTTCTTTAAGTCAGTTTCTATTAGGAGAGTTCTTCCATCAAGGTAGTAGAAGCAGGGCTGTCCACTATCATCGTAGAGTTCAACGCCGACCTCCTTAAATGCGGTCATTCCGAGGGTCAGCCCGTCTTTTGATAGATGGAAATAGTCAATGTGGAGGCCGCAAAGCTCACATGCGAGGATTTCAGGGTCAACACGATCAACTTGCCGGTCTACAAACTAAGGTAAATGCTTGTAGTCATTGAAAACCTGGGTTGCTATTTTTTCAATGTCACTTCGGGATAAATAACTCATCATTTGTACCCCTATTTTCATAAAAACGAATTTCGACAAAAAGAAATGATAATCTTGACACGATGTGCAACTCGTTGTACTATATGTGCAGGTCAAGTTCATATTCCATATTATAGGCAAATTAACTGCATATGTCAATATGGAATGTGTAATTAGTTGCACATCAGTTGGAGGTAGTATAATGAAGTTTGCTGAAAAAGTACGAACCGCAAGACTCAATATAGGCTATACGCAGAAGCAGCTTGCGGAAATAACTCATGTTGCGCTCCGTACTATCGTCAGCTATGAAAAAGGGGAAAGTTACCCCCGGAAAAGAGAAACCTACACAGCCCTTGCAAATGCCCTCAATGTTGAAACAAACTACCTCTTGACAGAAGATGAAGAATTTGTGGTCAATGCCGCTGAACGATATGGCGCTCACGGAGCATCACAGGCCCAAGCTGTGGTTGATGGATTTTCCGGCCTGTGTGCTGGCGGCACTTTGTCCGAAGAAGATAAAGATGCTGTGATGAAAGCGTTACAGGACATTTATTGGGAGTCAAAAGCAAGGAACGTGCAAAAATATACACGAAAAAAATTTAAAAAATCCTGATTATGGGACAGTGACCCATATATGATTTGTGATGCAAGGAAACCTTTGTGCTTTTGGGGGTGGAACGTCTATGCTGCAAAAGGCAGAAACGATCTATCATAAAGCGAATGAACTTGTAAGGCGCTGTGGAACGCGGGATACCCTGCGAATCGCCGGTAAGATCGGCATTTATATACACCAAATTGATACTTTTAAGGAGTTGCTGGGAATGTATAGTTACCAGCATAAGGAGAGACATATTCTGCTGAACTCCAACATGGATCACATTACAGTTCAAATGGTCTGTGGGCATGAGATCGGTCATGATATTTTTCATAGGGAGAAAGCCAAGAGCAGAATGGGGCTCCAGGAATTCACCCTGTTTGATATGCGGAGCGAGATGGAGTATGAGGCCAATGCCTTTGCAGCCCACTTGCGTATCGACAGTGAGGAATTGCTTGAGCTTGCAGGTCACGGATATGATGTGGTTCAGCTTTCCTCAATAATGGGAACAAATGTTAATTTGGTGCTCATCAAGTTAAATGAACTCAACCGTATGGGGCTTCGACTTGACCTCCCATATGTTCCCCACTCGGATTTTCTAAAGAATATAACAATATAAGGTCAGAGCCTCTCCCTTAGTCTAATCTTATTAAAGATAAGCAACAGGCCCGGTCCTTCTTAAGGCCGTCCTGTTGCTTATAACTATTAAGGTTCATATTGATTATGTTGCAGATGCAAGCGATATATGTATTTCATTTCTTTCCGTACTGTCAGATTTGCTGTCAAAGAATTCCTGTATGAAACGACAAATCGTTGCGCCACAAGGCTTTGAAGGGTGCATCTTTTTTGATTCCCGGGGGTCTTGCCATTGCCCGGGCGAAATAAATTCGCCCTTCGCCGAGGTTTTGCCTGCGGCAAAACGCTCGTACGGCGCAAAAGCGCCGCGGCCCAGAAGGGCCGTTGGGTGAACTCCAAGACAGCCGATTGAAATTTTGAACTATCTATCTTGTCATGCTTTGTCAAAACGAAAGGGCATCCGTAAGGATGCCCTTTCGTTTTGGGTTCCGCCGACTCAGGAGCGGCTCCCTCCTTCGGCTCCGGCCGCTCTCCGGCTCCTCTCCCGATTCAAAGGCGGGAATGTACCGCCGCAGATAGTCCCGCAGGGCCTGATCGCAGACGTATACATATGTGCCGTAAATTCCCCGGGTCAGAAACGTTGCGTAGGTGTTGAGCACATACCGCAGCAGGTCCTCCTCGGAAACGCCCGACTTTACCCTGCTGTGTCTTTCGCCAACACCTGCTTTACGGCGTCATGCACACGCGTTTGATGCGGTAATACTCCAGAAGGGAATCGGTGGAAAAATCTGCGCCGATTCCGCTTTTTTTCATACCGCTGTGGGGATAAGGCAGCGGCGAACCGCCGCCCCACACATTGATAAATACCTCGCCGGTCTCCAGCTCCTGATAAAGGCGGAACGCGGAGGACAAATTGGTGGTATACGCATAGGAGGAGAGTCCGTACTCCGTGTCATTGGCCAATTCGATCGCCTCATCCAGGGTTCGGAAGGTGATGACGGGCAGAACCGGCCCAAAGATTTCTGTCCGGCAGATCTCCATGTCGTTGGTGCAGCCGGTCAACAGAGCGGGAGTCAGATAGTAGCCCGGCTTTCCCTCGGGAATCTGTCCGCCGCAGACCAGATGAGCCCCTGCCTGGACAGCCCGGTCGATCAGCCCCATCACGCGGGCGCGTTCTCCCTCCGAGATCAGGGGACCCATGTCGCACTCCTCCCGACCCCATCCCAGCCGGCAGGCCTTAAATTGCTCCGCCACCATGGCGCAGAATTCCTCGGCCACTGACTCGTGGACAATGGCCCGGTTTACACTGGTGCACAGCTGTCCGCAGTTATTCATTTTCAGCCCGGCCAGGAAGCGGGCGGCAGCAGGCAGGTCGGCGTCCGACATGACCACAGCCGGAGCGTTTCCGCCCAGCTCCAGGGAGTGGGACTTGATACTCTTGCTGGAAGCTGCCACCACCTGCAGGCCGGTTTGAGTGGAGCCAATCAGGGTGATCATTTTGGGGATGGGACTTTCATTGAGCGTGGTCCCCACCTCGTCCACTGTACCGCTGACAATGTTGACCACACCGGCAGGGAATCCGATCTCGTGGGCGAGTTGGCCAATCCGAAGCGCAGACAGCGGCGTAAGAGAGGCAGGCTTAATCACACAGGTACAGCCGGAGGCCAGGGCAGGTCCCAGCTTTGCTCCCAGATTCAGCAGGGGCATGTTCCAGGCCAGATGGCTGATGACCGCACCCAGAGGCTGATACTGCGTCAGGTGATAGGTCCTGTAATCCGTGTTGTAGTCGGGTGTGACCCGGCCATAGACTCGGCGCGCCTCCTCATAGTAAAAGCTGAGCGCGTCGCACAGAACCTGGAACCCACGGCTGGCTCCGGCATAGGACTTTCCCGTCTCCAGGCTGAGCAATTCCACCAGCTCCTCCTGGTGTTCCAGCAGAACACTTTTCAGCTTGTTGATCCAGATTCCCCGCTCATTGAGAGACATTCTGGACCAGAGGGGGAAGGCCTTCTGCGCGCTGGCCAGCGCAGCCAGAGTCTGTTCCCTGCTGGCTCCGGGCAGAGAGACAATTTTTTCTCCCGTACCCGGCGCGTAAACGGGGCGCGTGGTCCCCTCTCCCTTAACCAGCTGCCCGCCGAAATACTGATAAAATTCCATTCGGATGCTCCTTTCCCGTTCCATACAGCCGGGGACACCGACTCCGGTGTCCCCGGCTCAGCCTGTTTTATTGGGCCAGTCCGGCCTGTTCCAGCAGCGGAATATAAATTTCTTCCTCTTCCTTCATGTGCTCATAATACTCGTCCGCATCCAGATAGAACCAGTTGGAGGCCATGTTGTCGATGAACTCCCGATAGGACTCGCTCTCCGCCGCAGTCTTGACCGCTTCTTCCAGCACATCCAGCACTTCCTGGGGTGTGCCTTTGGGCGCCACGAACCCGCGGGTGGACAGAATCACCAAATCATAGCCCAGTTCCTGGGCGGTCGGGGTGTCGGGAAATGCGGCCATGCGCTCCTCCGTCATGGACATGATGGGGAAAATCTGGCCTGCATCGATCTGGGACATGCAGTCCACAGGGCTGAACACGGCCACGTCGATGTCGCCATTGGCCAGGGCCAGCCCCACGCCGGTGCCGCCGCCGGAGTTGGGCACGATGTTGACCTCAATTCCCGCCTCGTTGCACAGGGCCAGGATGGCCAGATGCCACATGCCGCCCGCGCCGCCGGTGCCCCAGTTCAGCTCGCCGGGATGGTCCTTGGCATAGGCGATCAGCTCTTCCACATTGGAAAAGCGCTCATCATCGGTGCGGATCAGGATTGTGGCCGCGTCATAGACCACAGCGCCGATGGGCTCGAAATCATCGCAGGTCAGATCAGAGTAGCCCAGTGTCGTCAGGGTGGCCAAGTTGGTCATTGCCATGCCGATGGTGTACCCGTCTGGCTCACTGTCGGCCAGTTGCTCCATCCCGATAGAGGTGGACCCGCCGTCCAAATTCTCATAGATCATGCTCACGCCCAGAGTCTTCTCCATCTCCATCCCAATGCTCCGGGCGATCAGGTCGCTGCCGCCGCCCAGCCCCTGAGGAATGATCATGGTGATGTTGTCTGTGGGATACGAGGTCCCCTCTCCCTCGTTGCTTGAGCCGCCGGGCGCGTCCGTGCCGCGGCTGCAGGCCGCAAGCCCTCCGACCATAGCCAGCGCCAGTGTCCATGCCAACAGTTTCCGCTTCATAAGTAGATCCTCCTTTAATAAAAATATGATCTCTCCTGTTTTACTCCGCTTTTGCCCTCTCTTTCTGGATCAGCCGCTTGACCTTGGGATAGGCAACCATAAAGACCGTCAAAACCCAGAAGAAGATACAAATGGGACGATTGAAGAAAATCTCGTAGCTTCCCTGTGAGAGGATCAGAGACTGGCGCAGGTTGGTTTCCAGCAGGTCACCCAGCACCATACCCAGGATCAGTGGAGAGGACGACACGCCCACCGACTCCAGCAGAAAGCCCAGCACACCGAACACCACCATGACCAGGATAAAGAATGTCTTGTTGCTGGAGGCGTAGGAACCTACAACACAGGTAATCAGAATCAGGGGCAGCAGCATTCTCTTGTCCAGCTTCAGCAGCTTGGCGAAAAACCGGGCCAGAAACAGCCCCATAAACAGCATGCAGATATTTGCGATGATGGAATAGATGTAAACTCCTGTCACAATGGGGCCCTGTTCCACAAAGATCATGGGGCCCAGCCGTAGTCCGTGAATCGCAAAGGTGCTCATCATAATGGCGGTCACGCCGTCTCCGGGAACACCCAGCGAGAGCATGGGGATCAGGGCACCTCCCACAGTGGCATTGTTGGCACACTCAGGGGCGGCAATGCCCTCGGGAATACCGGTACCAAATTTCTCCGGGTGGTCGGAGTTGGTCTTTTCGGAGTTATAGGCTACAAAGGCGGCGATAGGTCCGCCCGCTCCCGGCATGATTCCCACGCCGGTCCCGATGACCGTGGATCGGAACAGGGTTCCCTTCAACTTCCAGATCAACTTCCAGCCAGGGAAAATCTTTCCAATCTTCTGGTAATCCTTCTTCCCTTTATCCATGGTAAACAACTGCTTGATAATCTCCGACACGCCGAACAGGCCGATCAACACCGGGACCTGGTCGATACCGGCCATCAGTTCCCGGCTTCCGAAGGCAAATCGATTCAGGCCGGTCAGACTATCCATTCCGATGGTGGTGATCAGGACGCCGATGATGGTGGACAAAAGCCCTTTCAGCAGAGACTCCGAGGAGGCGTCTGCAATGACAACTAATCCGAAAATAGAAAGGACAAAATACTCTGGATACCCAAACTGGGCGGCCACAGTGGCGATGAGGGAGCAGCCCAAAACCAGTACGATGCAGCTGAACATCCCACCAATGAAGGAGGACACCGTAGAGATACCGATCGCCTTCCCTGCCTCTCCCCGTTGGGCCATGGGATAGCCGTCCAGAGAAGTCATCACCGCGCTGGAGGTACCGGGCACCTTCATCAAAATAGCGGCAATGGAACCCCCGTAAACACCTCCCACAAATACCCCCAGCATCATGGCGATGGCGTCAATATCGTTCATGCCGAAAGTAAGTGAGGTCAGAACTGCCACAGCCATAGTGGCCGTCAGGCCAGGGATGGCCCCCACAATAATCCCGGCAAAGGTTCCAAACACCGTGAACAGTATCGTCTGCACTGAGAGCAGCTCCATTACACTTCCAACTGTCAAAGCATGGTCCCTCCTCTCTTATAAAAACAGCATGGGGATGTTGATTCTCAGAGCCACAACAAAGACCCCGTAAATGATGGCGATGGTGCAGATCGGGAGCAGAATGATCTGCCACACTTTCCGGACGCCGTTCAGAAGCATTCCGCCCGCCAAAAAGACAAACGCACAGATTTCAAAGCCCACCGTCCGCAGCAGCAGAGCAAAGAGCACAATCATAATCAGGTTGCCCGCCACCCGAAGAATTCCCATCTTGTTGGACAGGATCATTGCCCAGGTCTCTTTCGTTTTCTGCAGCTCCGCCTGTACGTAAGTGGGGTTCTCATACCGGCCGCGCAGGATTTTCTGCACCTCCTGTACCGCCAGAATGGCGGCAATCGCCAGCATCAGAACAGCCAGCACATTGGGGACAGCCTCAGGCCCCACCGCTGAGATGCTGCTGTAATCCGAAAATGTGGAAGTCTGTGCCAGGACGATTCCGGAGACCAGCACGGTCGCCGCAATCAAAATCAAATTCCCTACCATAATACCGCCGTCTCCTCCCTATCCCTGTTCCGCCAGAAACGCGCGGACTGTCCGAATCACTGCCCTGTGGTCGTCTCGATGATCCAGACCGGAAACGCACACCGTTCCGACCTGTCCGACTCCAAGCACATAGATGGGAAACGCGCCTCCCAGCGGGAGAAATTCCTGAAAGTCCCTGCCCCTGTCCGCAATGGTCGTGTGACTCAGTTCCAACTCACAGAATACGCGCAGAGAGCTGCACCGAAACACATGCGCCACGTTGCATTTTCTTCGCACCGCCCGCTGATGGTTGAGGTGCGTGTCCTGAAAGGCGTAGTAGAAAAGTTGTTTCTCATTGCTTTCTATCGAAATCGCCAGATTCCATTGCTCCTGCCTGGCCAATTCCACCAGGAGATTGCCCAGCCGCCACGCATCCTCCGCGTCAAACTTCGGAAATCGAAGCTGGTGTTCTTCTTGAATGGTCTGTTCCAGTAGTTCCTTGGTATCCACTTCAGTCGCCTCCTTTTGTCTGATCCTAGTTTTCCCTTTGCGCGCCTGACTGAAGAGAATCGGCCGCTCCTCTTGAAGCCCAGGGCAATTTACACAGAAACAGCGCTCCGAATTTGATTTTTTGACGATTTCTCGAGATATTCTCGGCCACAAACCATTCATGTTGTACAAATTTTAGCATAGAAACGTATAAATGAAAAATATTAAAATCGAATTTACCAATGAACGAATCATTCCCGCGAGCGGCC
>OWIY01000581.1_pt1 | contig 13193 bp, 10 predicted proteins | sample 1732841 | NCBI WGS metagenome assembly OWIY01 (sample SAMN05065760, study PRJEB22554) | human gut metagenome | biome: ENVO:2100002; feature: ENVO:00000062; material: ENVO:00002003 | host: Homo sapiens | place: USA | reverse complement strand
TATGCGATCGTCGGCAGCGTCAGATGTGTATAAGAGACAGTGTCGAAGGTGGACATTGTCAAACTGCTCAGCCAGCTGTTGGAGGAATTTTATCCGAGCTTCAAGGACAAAAACCTCTCCTACGAGCTGCAGAGCAATGTCCCGGGCAAGGTTATCACGGCAGACGGAAATCTTCTGGCGCGCCTCTTTGACAACCTGATCAATAACGCGATCAAATACGGTGCGGACGGAAAACGGGTGCTGGTGCAGATTCATGCGGAGGAAGAGGTCGTGACCGTCTCGGTGACGAACTACGGCTACGTGATTCCGGCGGACGAGCTGCCTCTTTTATTTAATAAATTCTACCGCGTGGAACAGTCGCGATCGACCAACACGGGCGGCACAGGGTTAGGTCTGGCGATCGCCAAAAATATTGTCGATATGCACGGCGGCACGATTCAGGTAACGAGCGATCTGAATGGAACGGTGTTTACGGTGCGCCTGCGGACGAATTTTGACATCAACAGGGAAAATTTCCAGATGCCGTAAAGGCGAGTGTGGGAAAGAATCTAATAGACATTTTAATGGATTTTTGGTTACTGTTCATAGGTAGGCACTTTTGGAACCGAAAGTGCCGTAAGAAAACATGGTGGCAGCAGGAATTTGCCGTATTTAATGCGAAGCCACGGCAAATTCCGTTACTGGGCACGTATGCGTGAACAGTTACAGATAGGGAGAGAAAGGATGCAGAAAAAGAGGGGAATACAGTTCTTTTTTGCGATATTGATCGGATGGATGGCACTATTCTGCCTTCCTGCAGGGTACGCATATGCCTCACAGAAGGAAGCAGATGCGCCGCTGTCGATGGATGTTTCCTATGGATTTGACAATACAGCAAAGAGTGACCGTTACCTTCGGGTAACGGTCCTTCTGAATAATGATACAGCGCCGTTTGAGGGAACGCTGGAGTTTCTGACCGCGCAGTCCAGTCTGGAGGCGTACCAGTATTCCTATCCGTTATCATTGGCAGCGGGGGAGAAGTTTGAACAAGAATATTATATCCCGCTGGGTGTGCGGGCGGATCAGATGTTTGTATCGGTACAGGATGTAAACGGGAAAACGGTCATCCGGAAACGTCTGAAACTTGGTTCTGAGGAGGACGTTGCGGAGAGTTATATCGGAATTTTGACGGATACGCCGGAGGCACTTTCTTATTTAGACGGCGCGGGCATCCGATATGGGACGATTCGGACGCGGGCGGTTTTTCTGGATGCCGAGCAGGCACCGGATGACCGGCTGGGTTACGATCCGCTGGATCTGGTAATTGTGTCTGGATTTGACCTGGATTCGCTCAGCGATGTCCAATATGAGGCGCTGCGGCGCTGGGTGGAAGACGGCGGTACGATCCTCTTTGGCGGCGGTGTGGATTATGCGAGAAATTATGGCAGGTTTGCAGAGAAGGTGCTGGAGCCGCCGTATCTGGATGCAGTAACCGTTCCGGTCAGTCTGGGCGGGGAGACGGCACCGGGCGAGCAGACGGGGGAGATCCAGGCAGAATGCGTCGATGTGAACCTGAAGAACGGCAGCACTCTGCTGGCGGGGGAAGTGTTCCCGCTGTTATCCCATACGAACTGCAAACAGGGGCGGATCGTGGCAGCTGCCTTTTCGATGGATGCGATTAGCGATTTGTGTCTGACCAATCCATCCTCATTTGAAAAGCTGTATACGCTGGTGCTGGGAAGTGATACCGTGGACGAGCTGGCACAGGAGGATTACTACGGTTATTCGGGCTCGTATTTCAGCGTACAGGGGCTGGTCAACACCGGCAATGCGGGGCGGCTTCCGAAGGTTGCGGCATATACGGTGATCGTGGTGGTCTATCTGCTTTTGATCGGTCCGGGCATCTATTTCTACTTAAAAAAGCGCGGAATTTACCGGTATTATCTGCCGGCGGTGACACTGGGGGCGTTTTTGTTTACCGGCATTATTTATGCGCTGGGCGTAAAGACACGCTTCCGGGAGCCGTTTGTGACGTATGCGTCGATTCTGGATACCTCGGGAGAAGAGGCGGAAGAAGCCACTTATATGAACATCCGAAGCCCTTATAACAAGCCGTATTCGGTGAGCTTAAAGCCGGGCTATGAGGTGCGCCCGATGACGCGCAGTTACTATTACGATGCGGTTTCGGCGGTGCGCTTTACCGGTGAGGAAGAGTATCATACAAACTTTGTTTATCAGCCGGAACGGGTCGAAATTAAAATGCGGGATACGGTCGCATTTTCACCGAATCTGTTTACCCTGCGTCGTGAGCTGGAGAAAACGGACGCGATGGGCGTTCAGGGAAATATTTCCTATTTTGACGGCGTGGTGTCGGGAACGGTAAAAAACTGTTTTGAGGAACCGCTGGAGAATGCGGCTCTGCTCATCAATGGGAAAGCGGTGCTGCTGGGAAGATTAGAGCCTGGGCAGACGGTTTCTCTGGATGGAAAGGAGAGCTGCGATTATCCGGTCAGCTATTCGTATGCGGCAGCACAGATGGTGACCGGGGCGGATCAGTATGAGAAAGCGGAGATTGAGGATCCGGACTATTTAAAGGCGCAGGAGCGGACGAGACTCTTGAGCTTTTATCTGGATTCCGGCGCGGGGCGCAATCCGTCTGAGGCGTGCCTGGTGGCATTTTCAACCCGGAAGCTCCAGGGAGAGGAAGATTTTCTGGCGGATGCGAGGACACTTCGGGAAGGATTTTGCATGGTGACCGAGTCAATCCCGCTGAACCGTGAAAAAGACGGAAAACTTTACCGTTCGGCGCTTGAGGAAGATCCAACGGTGCTCGCCGGAAATTATGAGGCGGCGTACAACACAATGTATAGCGGGGAAACAGCGGAGGCTGCGACGGTCGAATATTCGCTGGGAAGTGACCTTGTCATTGAAAAGCTTACGTTTGAGACTCTATCACCGCGATTTTCGGAAAATCCGCTCTATCCGTATATGTCATCCTTCTCCGGAAGCATGTATTTCTATAACTATGAGACCGGGCGCAATGACCGGATCGAGCTGAAATCAGAGTATTCGGCAAAGGAGCTTTCGCCGTACCTGTCTCCGTCGAACACATTGACCGTCAAATATGTGCCGGAACAGACGGGAGAGTATGGCTGGGAAAGCCAGCTTCCAAGAATCTATGTCGTAGGGAGGAGAGAGTGATGCTGACGATTAAAAACCTCAGAAAACGATATGGCAATTTTCAAGCGCTGGATGGGCTGAATCTGGAGGTCGCGGACGGGGAACTCTTTGGATTCGTGGGTCCCAATGGGGCAGGCAAGACGACGACACTCAAGATTCTTGCGGGACTTCTCGTTCCCGATGAGGGCGAGGTGGAGATCGGCGGACTGGATGTTTATTCAGACGGAAAAGAACTCCGGCGGCGGATCGGCTATGTGCCGGATTTCTTCGGAGTATATGATAACCTGAAAGTATCGGAATATATGGAATTTTTTGCATCCTGCTACGGAATTACGGGGCTGCAGGCGCGGACGCGCTGCCATACGCTTCTGGAACAGGTGCGGCTGGAAGATAAAGAGGACTTTTTCGTGGACGGGCTTTCGAGAGGTATGAAGCAGCGCCTCTGTCTGGCGCGGGCGCTCATCCACGATCCGGATCTTCTGATCCTGGATGAACCGGCTTCCGGGCTGGATCCGCGCACCCGGGTGGAGTATACGGCGATTCTGAAAGAACTGCGCGATCAGGGAAAAACGCTGCTCGTCAGCTCCCATATTTTATCGGAATTGTCAGAGCTTTGTACCTCGATCGGCATCATTGAGCAGGGAAGAACGGTCCTGCAGGGCAGCATGGATCAGATTTTTGCGCGGATCAACTCGTCCAATCCGCTTCTGATCTCGATTTTCAGCCAGAAAGAAAAGGCGCTTGCGATCCTGAAAAGCCATCCTTGCGTGCAGACGATCGCGGTGCAGGGGGATGAGATCAAGCTGGGCTTTTTGGGGGATCGGCAGGATGAGGCGCTGCTTTTGCAGCAGCTTATCGATGCGGATGTGATGGTCAGCAGCTTTATGCGCGAGAAGGGAAGCCTGGAATCACTGTTTATGCAGATCACAGGACATGAAGAAGAGAGGGCGGTGCTGAAACATGAGATGGAATCCGGTATTTAGGAGGGAAATGACAGTCGGAAGCCGCAGCATTCGCATGATGGCGATTCTGTTTGTTTTTAACAGTATTCTGGCGGCGGTTGCGCTGTTTAATATGTATTCGGTGGCGGAACAGGTCAGGACGACGGCAGAGATCCAGTATTCGCAGTTTCTGGATCTCTACACGTTCGTCTCCTCGATCGAATTTATCATGCTGCTTTTCATCATGCCGGCGCTGACTGCCAGCAGTATCAGCGGCGAGCGGGAACGCCAGACGTTGGAACTGATGCTGACGACCACGATGGAGCCGCGTGACATGGTGCTTGGAAAACTGGCGTCCTCGCTGGTGACGATGCTGGTGCTGGCGGTCTCGGCGCTTCCGGTACAGGCGCTCGTATTTGTCTACGGGGGCGTTACGCTGCAGGACATCGGGATGCTGTTCCTGTGCCACGGCGTTGTGGCAATTTTAACGGGCAGTATCGGGATCTTTTATTCATCGGTGCTGCGCCGCTCGACGGTATCGACCGTCTGCTCCTATGTGACGGTGGTGGCGCTGACGGCGGGAACGATGGCAGTCAATCTGTTTGCATACCGGATGGCGCTCCGGGCGGCAAATTCGTATGCATCTAATCTCAATGCATCGGAAATGGCAAGTTCCGGCATTTTACGCTATCTCTTTCTTTTCAATCCGGCTGTCTCGTTTTATAATGTAATTAACGGACAGGCGGGAAGCGGTGACATGAGAAAATGGTTCGAGCCGCTGTTCGGCGTATTTCCAGACAATGCGATCACAGCACACTGGACGGCGTGCAGCCTGATTTTGCAGTGTATACTGGCGATGGTGCTGATTGCGGCAGCAGTCTGGGCGATCACGCCGGGAAAATGGAATCGGCATGGGAAAAATAAAGGAAAGGATAACCGATAGATAGAAAAAGCAGAAAAACAGAGAGACTATGAATTTGGACAAGGAGGCAGAGAGTATGGGAATTATCAGAGCAGCGGCACACGCGGTCGGCGGCGGGCTGGCAGATCAGTGGCTGGAAGTGATTGAACCGGAAAATATGGGGGAACAGACCGTATTTTCAGCGGGTGTGCAGACACGCCGCGGGGAGAACCGGAAGAGAACACCGGAAACGGTGTCCAATGGTTCTGTGATCCATGTGTACCCGAATCAGTTTATGATGCTGGTGGACGGCGGTAAGGTCGTTGATTATACAGCGGAAGAGGGTTATTATACAGTGCAGAATTCATCCCTGCCGTCCCTGTTTAACGGACAGTTCGGTGATGCGCTGAAAGAATCCTTCAACCGTGTGCGCTATGGCGGACAGACGCCGTATGCACAGAAGGTCTACTATATTAATCTCCAGGAGATCAAGGGAATCAAGTTCGGCACACGGACGCCGATCAACTATTTTGATTTATTCTATAATTCCGAGCTGTTTCTGCGCGCACATGGAACTTACTCCATCAAGATCACGGATCCATTGAAATTTTATGCGGAGGCTATTCCGAAAAATCAGGATCAGGTGGAGATTGATTCCATCAATGAGCAGTATTTAGCGGAGTTCCTGGAAGCGCTGCAGACCTCGATCAACCAGATGTCGGCGGATGGCGTGCGGATTTCCTTTGTAGCCTCCAAAGGCAGGGAACTGGGACGATATATGGCGGAGACGCTGGATGAAGAGTGGAACCGTCTGCGTGGCATGGAGATCCAGTCAGTCGGTATCGCCAGCATTTCCTATGATGAAGAATCGCAGAAACTCATCAATATGCGGAATCAGGGCGCGATGCTCGGCGACCCGTCGGTGCGCGAGGGGTATGTACAGGGCGCGATGGCACGCGGCTTTGAGGCAGCCGGTTCCAACGGAAGCGGTGCGATGGCAGGCTTCATGGGAATGGGCGCCGGCATGAACTTCGGCGGCGGATTTATGGGCGCCGCATCGGCGTCCAACCTGCAGCAGATGCAGATGCAGCAGGCGGCGCGGCAGGGATATGCGGCACCACAGGGCGGTTATGCGCCGGGGCAGGCGAATAGAGCGCCGCAGGGTGGTTATGCACAGCAGCCGGGACAGATGGATGCGGCACCACAGGGCGGTTATGCACAACCGGCAGGACAGAATGCACCGCTTCAGGGCAGTGCGGCAGCTCCGGCGGAATCCTGGACTTGTGAGTGCGGCAATGTCAACCACGGAAAGTTCTGCTCCGAGTGCGGCAAGCCAAGACCAGCCGGTCCGTGGACCTGCAGCTGCGGAACGGTCAATACAGGTAAGTTTTGTTCTGAATGCGGAAAACCGAGGTCATAGGGCGTATGGAGATACAATCATATAAGTGTCCAAACTGCGGCGGCGGGCTGGTGTTTGATCCGAAGACGCAGAAATTTAAATGTGAATACTGCCTCTCAGCGTTTACGGAAGAGACGTTGAAAGAGATGGAAGAGGCAGCCAGAAAGTCAGAGGAAGCTTCGAAGCCGGGTGGAATGCCGGAAGCGGAAAAGATAGAGAGCCAGAAGCAGGCGGAGTCTAAGATGGTTCTCTATACCTGCCCGAGCTGCGGCGCGGAGATCGTGGCACAGGAGACGACGGCGTCCACGTACTGCTGTTACTGCCACAATCCGGTGGTTCTTTCGGGAAGTCTGGACGGTAAATACCGCCCGGACGGTCTGATTCCGTTTGAGATCGACAAGAAAAAGGCAAAAGAAATCTTTAAAAACTGGATTCAGAAGAAAAAGTATGTGCCGGATGATTTCTACTCGCCGCGTCAGATGGAGTATCTGGAGGGAATTTATTATCCATATTGGATGTATAGCTGCCAGGTATCCGGTGAGATGCAGGCGGAGGCGCTGCGGAAACGCGTGACGGTGGCGGGGAAGATCGAGTATATCGAGACGAGCCGTTATCATCTGGAGAAAAAGGCGGAGCTTCCTATCAAGGATGTGGCGCGCAACGCGTTAAAGCAGGCGGACCGCAGCCTTGCCGAGACCGTGCTTCCGTTTGATATGAAGAAGTTGCGCCCGTTTCAGGCAGGTTATTTTCTGGGATTTAGAGCGGAGCGGCGCGACCGGGAAAAGGAAGAATTTACACAGGAGATTGAGCAGGAGATCAAGCAGTATACGAGAGAATCCCTGCAAAATAGCGTCTCCGGCTACGATCATGTGGATATCCGGAACCACCGGGAGACCATCACGGGGGAAAAATGGAACTATGCCATGCTTCCAGTGTGGATGATGACCTACCCGGATCCGAAGAACGGGCAGATGTACTATTTTGCGATGAATGGGGAAAATGGAAAGGTCTGCGGCATCCTGCCGGTTGATTCGAAAAAACTGGTGCGCCTGTTTTTGACGATTTTCATTCCTGTGTTTGTACTTTTGCTGCTGGGAGGATACCTGATATGATAGAGAATCAAAATGCGGGAGTCACACAGAAAAAGAAGAAATATGGACGGCTGAAAGGTTTTATATGCTTCTTTGTTGCAGCATTTATTTCATTTTCACAGGTCAGCCCTATATGGGCGGCGGAAGGCACGCGCGTCTTCGACGAGGCGGGACTGTTCAGCGCGGAAGAAGTGCAGGAGCTGGAGACACGGATCGATGAGGTGCGTGATTCACAGGATGCCGATCTGGCGGTACTGACAGTCGAGGACGCACAGGGAGAATCGGCGGAAAGCTATGCCGATGATTTTTACGACACCCACGGACTGGGCGTCGGGGACGATGCGAGTGGTATTCTGCTTTCGATCGATATGGACAACCGGGAGATATACGTTTCTACCACCGGGTATGCGATGAAAGTGCTGACGGATGCGCGGGTAGAGAAGGTGCTGGATGCGGCATATGACAGCGTGGCGGATGGAAACTATGCGGAAGGCGCGCTGGGGGCGATCGACAGCATCGAAAATTATCTGGAGATGGGCGTTCCGGCGGGACAGTATACGCAGGTGCGCGAGGAGAAAAAACATTCCCTGGAATGGTATGAGGTGCTGTTTGCGGCGGTCGCGGCTGCAATCGTGGCGGCACTCCCGTGCTTTTCGGTGATGCGCCAGTATAAGATGCAGAAAGAACACCGCCAGTCGCTGGGTTTCCATATGGCATACCGGGCGGACAGTGCGCTGCATTTTGTCCAAAATGAGGAGCAGTTTGTAAACCGGTCGGTAGTGACCAGACGGATTCCGAAAAATCCGGGTCCGGGCGCTTCGGCCGGTTCGGCTGGAAGGACGACCATACATCAGGGCAGCAGCGGAAGGATGCACGGCGGCGGAGGCAGAAAGTTTTAATTGATACAATTTCGTGTGGAAGGCGGATGAATGATATATGACAATCCTGATGACAGGCTTATGTGAGAAAGGTGCAGACCAGATCTGGAAACAGTGTAACGATGCGATGTACGCCCAGGGAGTTACCTGGCTGGAAGAGGCGGCATATGCGGGCGATGCAGAAGCATGGTTCTTTTTAGGACACTGTTACAGCTGGGGGGACGGGGCTGTCGGGTTCAATGAGAAAAAAGCGTATGAATGTTACCTGCGGGGGGCTTCGGCGGGAAGTGCCCGGGCAGTGTTAGGAGCGCTGCGCGCCGGTCAGTATGACGAACAGATGAAGCAGTCGGCACGTTATTCCATCGAGGAAAGTTACCGTCAGGTGCGGGATGCCGCTGAGATGGGCGATGTCTATGCCGCGTGGCAGATGGGCGAGGCAGTTGAGTGGGAAGATCTGGCCGATTATATGCCGCAGACTGAGAGCGTCCGCGAGCAGTGCCTCTTCTGGTACGAACGGGCGGCGGACGGCGGCATTATCCCGGCGATGGTTAAGATGGGAAAATGCTGCCAGAATGGTACATACCGGGAAAAAGATGAAAAAGAGGCACTTCGCTGGGCGAACCAGTGCGCCGCCAGCGGGGAGGTCTGGGGACTCTTCCAGATGGGGGAACATTACCGCCAGGAAGAAGACTGGGAAGCTGCATTCCAATATGACTATGCGGCGGCAAAGCAGGGGTCTTCCCGCGCCATGCTGTATCTGGGGCAGATGTATTTAAATGGACAGGGCACAGAGCGCGATATCCAGGCGGCCGTCCAGGCGCTGGAAGGAGCCGCGGCGCGGAACGAGGCGGAGAGCTTTGAAGAACTTGGAAATCTGTTTTATCAGGATGAGCTGGTGGAGCGCGATGATGAAAAAGCGTTTTACTGGTATGGAAAAGCATATGCGGCAGGCATCAAAGAGGCGGCGCTTCCGTTAGCCCGCCTGTATCTGCGCCCGTCCGATGAGCAGGACACTGTCCGGGCAGAAAAACTTCTGCGGGAGGCAGCTGGGATCGAGACGGACGGACAGGCAAGTCTGGCGCTTGGAAATATCTATCGGGATGGTCTGAACGGCGAGATTGATATGAAGCAGGCAGTTTCCTGGTACGAAAAAGGCGCTTCGCAGGGAAATCCAGAGTGCATGGAGATTCTTGGATGCCTGTATTTCCAGGGCGAAGAGGGAGTAGACCGCGATTATGCAAAAGCATTTGAGTGGCTGAACCGGTGCGAAGAAGCCGGAAGTCTGCAGTCTGCATCCAAGTTAGGCTATCTCTATATGAAGGGAGAAGGCTGCACCGCCGATGAAAATAAGGCGAAGGAGCTTTTTGAGCGGGCGGCACAGACGGAATGTGACGGATATGCACTCTATGAGCTTGGATTTATCTACGAACGGAAAAATGAATCCCCGGAAGATCTCGAGCGGGCGGCACAGTGCTACCAGAAGGCGATCGAGATGGGAAATGAGAGTGCTTCACGGCGGTTTTCTCATTTTAAGAAGGGATTGTTTGGGCGCTGGAAGATCACGTATTAAGGGGGAATTTTTCTTGCGCTGTGCCATAAAGTATGATAGAATTTTTAACTAAAGTGAGCAGGGGGTTCCGTAACTTTGCGGGAGAACTGCAAAACCACACAGAACACTTACTTGGCAGAAAGTTTGACTCCGGCATCCTTTGCAAAGATGGGGACGACGGGGAAAGATAAAAAGAGAGGATGAAAATCATGGCAATCAATTACAGCAGTACCCGTGGCGGTGAAAACAACGTAACGGCTTCGATGGCGATCTTAAAGGGACTGGCAGCAGACGGCGGCCTGTTCATGCCGGATCACATCCCGGCGTTAGATTGCAGCCTGGAAGAATTATCCCATAAAACATATCAGGAAGTAGCTTATGCAGTTATGAAGCAGTTCCTGACTGATTTCACAGAGGAAGAGCTGAAAGCCTGTATCGAGCGCGCTTACGACAGTAAGTTTGATACGGAAGAGATTGCGCCGCTTGTCAAAGCAGACGGAGCATATTATCTGGAGCTGTTCCACGGAAGCACGATTGCCTTCAAGGATATGGCGCTCTCGATCCTGCCGCATCTGATGACCGTATCGGCGAAGAAGAACCATGCGGAGAACACGATCGTGATCCTGACCGCAACCTCCGGCGATACCGGAAAGGCAGCGATGGCTGGTTTTGCAGACGTTGAGGGAACCAGAATTATCGTATTTTACCCGAAGGACGGCGTCAGCCGTGTGCAGGAGCTGCAGATGCTGACCCAGAAGGGCGCGAACACAAGCGTTGTCGGTATTTCCGGAAACTTTGATGATGCACAGAGCGGTGTCAAGAAAATCTTCGGTGACAAAGAATTTGCCAAAGAATTAGCAGGCAGAGGCTATCAGCTCTCTTCCGCAAACTCCATCAACATCGGTCGTCTCGTACCACAGGTTGTATACTATGTATATGCGTATGCAAAACTGCTTGAAAACGGCGAGATCGAGAACGGTGAGAAGATCAATGTAACCGTTCCGACCGGAAACTTCGGCAATATCTTAGCTGCTTATTTTGCAAAACAGATGGGTGTGCCGATCGACAAGCTGATCTGCGCGTCCAATGACAATAAAGTTCTGTACGACTTCTTTAAGACAGGCGTATATGACAAGAACCGTCCATTCATCCTGACCTCTTCCCCGTCGATGGATATTCTGATTTCCAGCAACCTGGAACGTCTGATTTATCTCTCCACCGGCTGCGATGCGGAGGAGACCAAGAAACGCATGGAAGAGCTTTCGAAAGATGGCAAATATTCGGTTACCGGTGAGATGCGTGCGCGCATGGCAGATTTTGTCGGCGGTTATGCCGATCAGGCGGCAAATGCAGCCGAGATCAAGCGTCTCTACGATGAGACCGGTTATATGATCGATACGCATACCGGCGTTGCATCCTGCGTATACCATAACTATGTGAAGGAGACAGGCGATACCAAGAAGACAGTTATCGCATCGACGGCAAGCCCATATAAATTCTCCCGCAGCGTCATGGAGGCAATCTTCGGCAGCGAAGAAGGCAAGGGCGAGTTCGAGCTTATCGACGAGATGGAGAAAGCATCCGGCGTGAAGATCCCGCAGGCGATCGAGGAGATCCGCAAGGCCGAGATCCGTCACAACCGCCAGTGCAAGCCGGAGGAGATGGAGAAGACCGTTTCGGATATTTTACAGTAAAAGTTACAAAATATTAAAATAATTGCCTGTTATTTTTTTGACAGGCTAGGCAAATACTGAATTATGGTATATAATAGACTCTGGTTAGATCAAAAAGAGACAACGAGGAGGTTTGTATATGTTAGTTAGTGCGAAGGAAATGCTTCAGAAGGCAAGAGATGGCAAATATGCGGTTGGTCAGTTCAACATCAACAATCTTGAATGGACCAAAGCGATTTTACTGACGGCACAGGAGCAGAACTCACCGGTTATCTTAGGTGTTTCAGAGGGCGCAGGCAAGTATATGACTGGCTTTAAGACAGTATCTGCGATGGTAAAAGCGATGATCGAAGAGCTGAACATCACGGTTCCGGTTGCGCTGCATCTGGATCACGGCACCTACGAGGGCTGCTACAAATGTATCGATGCTGGATTTTCTTCCATCATGTTTGACGGCTCCCATTATCCGATCGCCGAGAACGTAGAGAAAACCAAAGAATTAGTCAAAGTCTGCGCGGAGAAAGGTATTTCCCTGGAGGCTGAGGTTGGTTCCATCGGCGGCGAGGAAGACGGCGTGATCGGTATGGGCGAATGTGCAGAGCCGAACGAGTGCAAGGCGATTGCAGACCTCGGAGTTGATATGCTGGCAGCAGGTATCGGCAATATCCACGGCAAATATCCGGCAAACTGGCCAGGCTTAAGCTTTGAGACGCTGGCAGCTGTAAAAGAAAAAGTAGGCGATATGCCGCTGGTTCTTCACGGTGGTACCGGTATTCCGGAAGATATGATCAAGAAAGCCATTTCTTTAGGTGTAGCGAAGATTAATGTAAATACTGAGTGCCAGCTGGCATTTGCAGAGGCAACCCGCCAGTATATCGAGGCTGGTAAAGATCAGCAGGGCAAAGGATTTGACCCGCGTAAACTTCTTGCACCTGGTTTTGAGGCGATCAAAGAGACGGTTAAGACAAAGATGGAACTGTTCGGTTCTATCGGAAAAGCCTGATGAATAAGTAAGGTTCATGACCGGACTGCAGGGATGTACATTTCGCAACGCGGATATACATACCGGCGGTCCGGTCTGTTTTCATATTAATGTGAGGGATTGAATGAGCGAGATTATCAATGTACCGGAAATTTTCGGAAAAAATGTGTTTAATGACAAGGCGATGCAGGAACGCCTTCCGAAAAGTGTTTACAAAAAACTGAAGAAAACCATTGAAGACGGAGCTGAGCTGGATCCGTCCATCGCAGATGTTGTCGCACACGCGATGAAAGACTGGGCGATCGAGCGCGGTGCGACGCATTATTCCCATTGGTTCCAGCCGCTGACCGGCATTACGGCAGAAAAACATGATGCGTTTATCTCCGTACCGGATTCCAACGGACGCGTTATCATGGAGTTTTCCGGTAAAGAGCTGATTAAGGGCGAGCCGGATGCATCCTCGTTTCCGTCGGGCGGACTTCGTTCCACCTTTGAGGCACGCGGCTATACAACCTGGGATTGTACTTCCCCGGCATTTCTGCGGGAAGATACGCTGGGCGTGACACTCTACATACCTGTCTCTTATACACATCTGACGCTGCCGACGATCGCATAAGTGT
>OWIY01000570.1_pt1 | contig 13270 bp, 13 predicted proteins | sample 1732841 | NCBI WGS metagenome assembly OWIY01 (sample SAMN05065760, study PRJEB22554) | human gut metagenome | biome: ENVO:2100002; feature: ENVO:00000062; material: ENVO:00002003 | host: Homo sapiens | place: USA | reverse complement strand
CTCGTGGGCTCGGAGATGTGTATAAGAGACAGGGCTCCCCCGCCCTGTACAGGCACAAAGCCGGCTGCTTTTTCATATCTCACTCATAAGCAACGTGCGAGTGAGTGATTTCATGGTACTACCATTGAGCAGTATAAATACAGGAGAATCTGCAAAGATCCTGGCGCTGGCCAATCCACCGTTAATGGCCGGGCGGCTTTCTGACCTGGGCTTTGAGCCGGAGGAAGCCGTCACCTGCGTGCTCCGGAAACGTAAAGGGCACATCGCCGCCTATCTGGTCCGCGGGGCCGTCATCGCCCTCCGGGAGGAGGACAGCCGCATGATCCTGGTGGAGGCCCTCTCATGACGCGGCGTGTGGCCCTGATGGGCAACCCCAACGTGGGAAAAAGCACCATTTTCAACGGTCTGACCCGGCTCCGCCAGCACACCGGCAACTGGGCCGGAGTCACCGTCTCCTGCGCCGTGGGACAGTTTTCCTATGGCGGCCAGGATTTTTCTGCTGTGGACCTTCCCGGCATCTACTCCTTTGATACCCGCTCCGCTGAGGAGGAGCTGACAAAGGATTTTATTTTAAACGAGGACTACGACTTTCTGCTGGTGGTCTGCGACGCCACCTGCCTGGAGCGGGGGCTGTATCTGCTGTCCCAGGCTGCAGGGCTGCTGGAGCACAGAGAGGAGGCTGGTCCCATGCCCCAGGCGGTCCTCTGCGTCAATCTCTGCGATGAGGCTGAAAAAAAGGGGATCCGGATCGATTTTAAGGCCCTGGAGCGTTCCCTGGGGATCCCTGTGTCTCCCTGCTGCGGCCGGACGGCCAAAGGCCTGTTAACCTTAAAGAAGCTGCTGGCCTCCCTGGCCGCCTCATGCCCCTGTGCCTGCGCCTCCTGCTCCCTGGGCTCTCCGTACCGAAGGCTCCCCTCCGCCTTCTCCCCCAAAGACCTGGCGACCCAGGCGGTCACCTATACAAAGGAACATTACAGAAAAAGAGAAGAGCGGCTGGACCGGATCCTCACCGGCCCCTTCACCGGCACAGCGGTCATGGTACTGCTGCTTCTGGGGATCTTCTGGCTCACCATCACCGGGGCCAATTACCCGTCCTCCATGCTGTGGGACCTGTTTTTCTCCCTGGAGCCGCGGCTGGCTGAGGCCGCCCTATCCATAGGCCTCCCCCAGTGGTTCATCGACATGGCTGTTTTCGGCGTATACCGGGTGGTGGCCTGGATCGTGTCCGTCATGCTGCCTCCCATGGCCATCTTTTTTCCTCTGTTCACACTGCTGGAGGATCTGGGGTATCTGCCCCGGGCGGCCTTTAATATGGACGGCGCCTTCCACAAATGCAGCGCCTGCGGAAAGCAGTGCCTGACCATGGCCATGGGCCTGGGCTGCAACGCCGCCGGGGTGGTGGGATGCAGGATCATCGACTCCCCCAGGGAACGGCTCATCGCCATCCTCACCAACAGCCTCATGCCCTGCAACGGCCGGTTCCCCCTGCTGCTGACCATGATCGCCCTTTTGGGAGCCGGAGGCGGCGTCTGGGCGGGGCTTCCGGTGGAAAGCCCGGTGCTCTCCTCCCTGCTGACCGCCCTGGTGCTGACGCTTTTTATCCTGGCAGCCATCCTGGCCACCCTTGGGGCCTCATTCCTGTTATCCAGGACGCTTTTAAAGGGCGTCCCCTCGTCCTTTACCCTGGAGCTTCCGCCCTACCGCCGTCCCCAGCCGGGAAAGGTCATCGTCCGCTCCATCTTTGACCGGACCCTGTTCGTCCTGGGCCGGGCCGTGGCTGTGGCCGCCCCGGCCGGTCTGGTGATCTGGCTTCTGGCCAATCTGACCGTGGGCGGAGAAAGCCTCCTTATGCACATCGCGGGCTTTCTGGATCCCCTTGGGGCCCTTATGGGACTGGACGGCATCATCCTCATGGCCTTTATCCTTGGCTTTCCCGCCAATGAGATCGTCCTGCCCATTATCCTCATGGCCTATTTACAGAGCGGCGTCCTGGCCCCCATGGACGATAAAACGGCCATTTTAAGCCTGCTGTCCTCCAATGGGTGGACCGTTAAGACCGCCGTCTGCATGGCTGTTTTCTCCCTGTTCCACTGGCCCTGCTCCACCACCTGCCTCACCATAAAAAAGGAGACGGGAAGCTTAAAATGGACCGCCGTATCCATCCTTCTGCCCACCGGGATCGGCGTCCTCCTCTGTATGCTGGTGAATCTGGTGTTCTGATGATCTTCCCCGTTCTCCTGTGTAATGATGCCAGGGTCAAAAGGTCAAAAAGCCTTTTGACCCAAACATCATAGAATGATATAATCAGTATTAAAAAGGAAAAGGGGGAAACCATCCTATGATCCATATCTGCATCTGCGACGACAGCGACGCCATGCGGGACGAGCTCTGTGGGCTAATCCAGGCGCTCTGCCAAAAGCACAGCATCGCCGCCTCCGTATCCTGCTGCTCCTCCGGCGAGGAATTGCTGTTCGATCCGGACGATAAAAACCGGACCACTGACATCTTTTTTCTGGACATCCTGATGAAAAAGCTCAACGGCATTGAAACTGCCGCCAGGCTCCGCGCCATAAATCCCACCGCCCAGATCATATTTCTCACAGTCAGCAAGGAGCATGTTTTCGAGGCCCTGGACGTGATGCCCCTCCACTACCTGTTAAAGCAGGACATGCGGACGGAGAAGATCGAAAAGGTCTTTTTAAAGGCCGTTTCCCTGGCAGAAAAAGGACGGAAAGAGAAATTCACCTATAAATTCGGAAAGACCATCGGTTCCCTCCTTCTAAGTGATATCATCTACTTCGAGGTCAAAAACAGGATCATCGAGATCCATACAAAAAACGGTCCGCCCATTGAATTTTATGGAAATATCTCTGACCTGGAGCAGCAGCTCCCGCCGGAATCCTTTCACCGGGTCCACCGCTCCTATATCGTCAACTTTGAAAATGTGGATTATCTCAGCGGAAAAGAATTTGTCTGCATCGACCGGACCGTGATCCCCATCGGCCAGAAGTACGCCGATTCCCGGGAGCATTATCAGAATTACCTGCTCAACGGCCTTTCCATGGTCTGAGCAGAGAGGAGGAGCTGTGGCAAACCGTATCTATCATGCCTTCTGGCTGCTGTTTTTGTATATCGTCTGGCTGTTCCTGCTCTCTGTCCGGACCGAGCGGCCGACGGATTCCTACCATACGTTTCTGGAGCTCACCAGTTCTGGAAGCATCGTTCATTTTGATCAGCAGGAGGCCCGGAAGGGCGTCCTGTCTTTTTCGTGCAGCCTTCCCGGAGACCGGGTGGAGCTGCCGTTTCTGGCGGTCAGCGGCCAGAAGCCGTCCAGAGTCCTGGCTGACGGCCGGGAGATACCGGTTCCGGAAGACTGTGAAACTCTTGAGATCAGCCCCGATACCTGGTTTCTGATCCCCCTGGACCCGGCCGGCGATCCGGCCCTTTCCCGCCTGGATGTCCAGTTTGACCCAGGCTTTTTAGGGAACGCTCCGGCCCCCTCTGCCGAATATGAGATCCGCACGACGCCCCGGATCTGCTTCGGCTCCCGCAACGCCCTGTTAAATAACCTGGCCATGTCCGGGACACTCCATCTCATTACCTCTGCGGTTTTGTTTTTTGTGGCCCTGGTGATCCTTCTGGCAGGCTCCGTATTCCGTTATGTATACAAAATACAAACTTATATTTCTGCTATCGGCTTCTGCTTTCTGGGCTTCGCTGTCTGGATCCTCTGTGAATCCTCCCTGGCCAGCTCTGCCCTCAGCGGATATGCCATCGATACCATCAAATGCATCGCCATCTTTATCATCCCGGTGCTTTTATACCGGTATATCTCTCTGGAATTTCCCCGGACGTACCCTGGGATCTTTACCTTCCTCTGCCTGTTCCACTTTGCGGTCCTGATCCTCTCCGTTGCAGTGATCATGGCCGGGTACATCCCCTTTTACCGGCTGGAGCAGTCCCTCTGGTTCCTGTTCATCTGCACCCTTATGGTCTGCATCTGCTATCTCAGCGCTGAGGTCTCGGAAAACAGGAAAATGCATACCGTTTATATCGGGATCATCATCAGCTTCTTTACCTTTTTTATCTACCTGCTGTTCTACAACTTCCAGCCCATGATCGCCATCCGCAGCCTGGTCACCGGAGCCATCCTGCTGATCCTTTATAACCTGGCCCTGCTGGTGCCGGAAACGGCCCGGATCTACCGACAGAGCCTGGAGCGGAAAAATCTGGAACGCCAGCTCAACGAGCAGGTCCTCCATTACAAGGTCCTGGAGGGCCGGGAAAGCCAGTACCGGAAACTGCGCCATGACATGAAAAACCACTGGCAGATGGTCCAGACCCTCCTCGCCTCCGGAAGGCTTTCCGAAGCCCTGGACTACACATCCAGGATCCAGGACCAGCTGGAATTCCATACCCGCTCCCACCAGATCATCAGCACAGGAAATCCGTTTTTAGACGCGGTCCTCACCTCCAAGCTGGGGCAGGCCGCGGCCAGCGGGATCCAGGTGGACACCGAGATCATGGTGGTAAAAAACATGAAGATCGATATGGTGGACTGCGGGATCATCTTCGGAAATATCCTGGAAAACGCCATCGAAGCCTGTTTAAAGCAAAGCGGGGAGGCTGACCGTAGGATCCTCGTAAAGCTCCTGTATAAAAAGGGAATGCTGGTCTGCGGCATCTGCAACTCCATGGATCCGGACACCTCTGTCCGCTCTGGCTTTGCCACCACCAAGCCGGAAGCCGAAAGCCATGGCCTGGGGCTCCCCAACGTCCGGGAAGCCGTGACCGGTTACGGCGGGACCTTAAATCTCAAGGCACAGGACGGCCGCTTTGAGGTTTCCTTTGTCCTGTTCGGCGTGGCTCCATCCTATTGTGCAGTCTGACGGATTTTCACTACATTTTTCCTGCCTTTTGCATCATTTATTCCCACTTTTGGCTTTTAGAATGCTAAACTTTTTCTGTAATCCATAAAATTTTCATAAACATGAAAAGGAGGGGGAAAGGATGTACAACCCAGAGGATCCCGTGGGAAAGGTCACGGAGACCATGGCAAAGCTGTTTGCGGTCATGGCCGATGAAGTGATCCGGGAAATGGGGCAGGAAAAGGGAGAAGCTGTTGTAAAGCGGGCAGTGCGCCGTTTTGCCAACATGAGGGCCCAGAAGATCATCGAAAACATCAAAAAGGACGGAAAGGAAGTCACCTTCCATACAGTGGAGGAATATTCCGATTATCCGGCCAATGAGGCGTGGGACTGCGACTCTTTCGTGGAGGGGAATACACTGAAAGAGATCAACCGCGTCTGTCCGTTTTCCACGGCCTTCCGTGAGATCGGCCTTGAAAATGCCGGGAAGCTCTACTGTGAGGAGATCGACATTGCTCTCAATGAGGCCTTTTTCGGAAAGATCGACTTTAAGCGCCCTGCGCTCTTTACCGACGGTCCATGCGCTCCGTGCGAAATGATCGTGACCCGTCTGGAAGACCAGACTAAATAATCAGGCAGGAGGATGTAAAAAATGAACGGAACAGAAGTAAATCCGCGTTACTCAGAAAGCGCCTTGAAAGAAAAGGCGTTTTTACAGGAACTCAATAAAAAACCGCCCCTCCAGAAATTCTTTGGCTACTGCAAGCTTTCTGGACCAGGCTTTATGAACGCAGCCTTTACCCTGGGTGCAGGCTCCTTTGCCAGCTCCGTTACCTTAGGCGCCGCCTACGGTTACGACATGCTCTGGATCCCGCTGTACTCATTCGCCCTGGGACTTTTCATGCTGGCCCTTGCCACCCGGTTCGTGACCGCATCGGAGCTCTCCGTCATCAAGGCCCAGGATAAATTCCACGGAAAATTCTTTGGAAGCTTTGCCACCGGACTCGTGGCCTGCTTTGTGGCTTCCATTGTTTATAACTTCGGCCAGTACGCCCTGGGAGCAGACGCCGTTACCGCCCTGTTCTCGGTGGTGAACATCAATGTTCCTAAGAACATCAGCTGGATCTTACTGGTGGCTGTTTCCGTACCTCTTTCCTTAATGTACGGCTCCGGCGACAACCCCAAGGGCGTTAAGATCGTAGAGAACGCCATGAAGATCCTCATCGGCATCATGTTAGTCGTGTTCGGCGCTGTCCTCTGTGTCACCGGCGTGGACTTCAAAGCCATGATCAAGGGACTCCTGATCCCAACTCTTCCCAGCGGGATCGACGGCATCGTCATGCTGATCGCCTCCCTGACCGCCACCATCGGCGTTATGGACTGGGTACTGTTCAACAACGGCATGGAATCCCGCGGATATTCCGAAAATCACGAGACTCTGGGCCACTTTGACGCCGTATTTGGCGGACTGGTCCCGGTGACCCTGGTGCTTTCCTTCGTTTCCATCGCATTTGCTGAGGCATTTGCCGGTCAGGAGGGGATCCCCACCGACTCCACTGCACTCTGCAACGCCCTGGTAGCCGTAATTCCGTCCATCTGGATCCAGCTGGGCTTCTACATCGGCATCATCGCCCTTGTGTGCTCTTCCATGATCGGATTAAGCGTTACCTGCGCCACCTCCTTCTATCAGTCCACCAACGTAAAGAAGGACACCAAGGCATGGTACCATCCCTTCATCGTTCTGGCTCCCCAGATCGGTTTCTTAGGCGCCTTCTTCGGAAAGCCCGTAATGGTAGTCGTATTTATTGCTGCAATGCAGTCCTTATTCAACTGGATCTCCGGAAACTCCTGGTATCTGCTGGGCAACGATCCCAGATACCTGGGCAAAAAGGTCATCCAGTCCAGATTCTTCAACGCCGGCATCCTTGCCTGCATTTCAGTCCTGAACATTGTATTTATTACCTTTATCATGAGTAAGATGGGAGTGTGGCCAGCATAATGAACATTCAGAAATTCTTAGATTCCAAACACGGAAAGCTCCTGGGACGCGTATATTTCCTGATCCTTTTGTTCATCGGAAACGCGCTGATCCCCATTGGAGCCGTCATGAAATTTTTACATAATGGATCCGGCGTTCTCATGATCCTGGGGATCATCATCACTGTGGCCGCCATTGCGATCCTCTCCACGCCTTATGATCTGAGCAATTATAAGGAAGAGAACTAATCCGCATACAAATTCCTTCTATTTGTGCAGCAAGGGAGCCCGCACACCGGCTGGTGCGGGCTCCCTCTTTTTATCTGTAACTGCTTCTTTCTCTTATGCCGCAGCCCGTTTCTTCTTATCCGCAAGCTGCCAGATCACAGAGGCTCCTACAATGGCGATACCCGCCAGGTCTGTGACCGTGCCTGGAATGATCAGGCAGAGACCGCCGACCACGGCCAGGATCCTTTGGATGGGATTCATGTTGGTCACCATATAGCCCTCCAGACCTCCGGATACGCCGGTCAGACCCACCAGGGAGGTGACGATGATCACAACGACCTGGATCACATCCGCATCGATAAACAGCATCGCCAGACTAAAGGCAAAGATATACGGCACGATGAAGGCCGCGATGGCAAGACGGGAGGCGTTCAGGGCCGTCTTTATGGGATTGGATTTGGCAATGGCAGAGCCTGCATAGGCTGCCAGGGCCACCGGCGGCGTAATATCCGCCACAATGCCGAAATAGAATACGAACATATTGGCCGCGATCTTGTTGATCCCCATGCCGTTTACCAGGATGGGGGCGCAGGTGGTGGCCATGATGATGTAGTTGGCAGTGGTGGGAACGCCCATACCCAGGACGATACACGTCAGCATCGTAAGGAACAGGGCGATGATCACACGGTCACCGGCCACACTGACGATGGCAGAGATCAGGATCTGTCCCAGACCGGTCATGGCAACTACGCCGGCGATGATCCCGGCGATGCCGCAGGCCATGGCCACGGAAAGAGTATTCTTTCCGCCCGTTTCCAGAGCGTTCACAAACCGCGTGGGATTCATACGGGTACTTTTATTGGGGATTGCTCACCAGGATCGCCAACAGTGTGGCGATCACAGCGGAACGGGACATGGTGTAGCCCATCATGACCATGGCTACCAGCGTCACCAGCGGGATCAGCAGGTATCCCTGGCGGATGAACAGGGGAACGAATTTCGACAGATCCTCTTTGGCGATCCCCTTTAAGCCCAGCCGTTTGGCTTCCAGGTGTACCGTAATAAAGATACCAGTGAAATATAAAAGCACCGGGAAGATGGCCCGCATGGCGATCTCACTGTACTGGACGCCCACCATCTCCGCCATCAGGAAGGCGGCTGCACCCATGATCGGCGGCATGATCTGTCCACCGGTGGAGGCCGCTGCCTCAACGGCTCCGGCAAATTCGCCCTTGTAGCCCGTCTTTTTCATCAGAGGGATCGTCACGGAGCCGGTAGTAACTGTATTTCCCACGGAGCTTCCGGATACCATTCCGCAGAGGGCCGAGGAGATGACAGCCACCTTTGCAGGGCCTCCGGTGGAAGCGCCCGCCAGGGAGTTGGCCAACTGGATAAAGAACTCCGAGATCCCGGTGGCCTCCAGGAACGCGCCGAACAGGATAAACAGCGCGATATACGTGGAGCAGACGCCGATGGGCGTTCCAATGACGCCGCTGGTGGTATAAAACAGGTTATAAACAATGGATTTTAACACCTGGGGGAACGCTCTCCCGGCTCCCAGGACCATCAGCACGATATCATAAATGGGGATATAATTCTTTTTCGTGCTGCCCTTTTTTGCCGGATACACCAGGAATGAGAGGATAATGACGATCCCCACAAACAGGGAGCGGCGCACCCGTTCATCCCAGTTGGCGAACAGGTTCATATACACCATTAGCAGGGCAAACGCCGCCAACAGATAGCGGACGACTGTTTTGGGAACGCCTTCCCAGATACGGGTATTGGATTCCCTGTCATATTTTTTCATTATGGCTTCCACGTCTTCAGCCGTTCCCGTGGAAGCATCCGCGGCCGGAGCCGTGTTCACGTTCATTTTCTCTTTTTCTGACATCCCTTCCCCCTCCTTTCTACGTTCCAGGCCCACAGGAAAACTCCACCTTGCTGTTTCGGTCGCAGAGCTCCCTTAAGCTGATCTCTTTTCCATGGATCGTGAGGATGTGGTCGGAAACTGTCCCCACGATATACGAAAGCCATGGCATTTCCCGGTCAAAGCCGGAAACGATCATTTCTCCGTTTTCCCCATATTCCAGCTTCTGTCCCTCTTCGATCTCCGTCTGGACTCCGGCTCCGAAATTATTGTAGATGGTCCGCACCACATAGATCTTATGGTCCCGGATCTCATATACGTCCGTCAGCGGGTACTGGTTGACCGAATGGATGAATGTGACGGAAAATTCGTCCCCCGCTGAAACGGGGAACCGTGCATATTCCTCTTTTGTATCCCCATCCCGTAAAACCAGTGTATCTTTTCCGGAAGTCCAGGAAAAAGAAAGGGCAGTGAGCGCAATGGCTGCAATAAACACAACCGTTATTGCCGCCATTGTAAATGTTCTTTTTTTCTTATCTTCCAACAAAACTACTTGATCGCGCCGACTTCTTTAAAGTATTTCTCAGCGCCCGGATGGAACGGAACAGAGATACCGCTGACAGCGTATTCAAGGTTCAGTTCTTCGCCCTTGGCGTGAGCTGCTGCGATCTCGCTCTGGTTGTCGAACATGGTCTTGGTAAGATTATAAACAGTTTCCTCAGAAAGCTTCGGGGAGCAGATCAGGGTAGCCTTGATGGCCACGGTCTGAACGTCCTCTTCCACGCCCTTATAGGAGCCGCCGGGGATCGGGTAGGTCGTATAGAACGGGTGTGCCTCTGCGAGAGCCGCCGCGTGCTCGTCGTCGATCTCCAGAAGGTTGATGCTGTTGGTGGTCGCCAGCTCCACGATGGCTGTGGTGGGAGCGCCTGCAGTACAGAAGAACGCGTCGATCTTTCCGTCCTTTAAGGCGTCGGAGGAATCGCCGAAGCCCAGGTTGTTGACCTCGATATCGTCAAAGCTGATCCCGTAAGCCTCAAGGATCTGGCGGGCGTTGGACTCAACGCCGGAACCGGCGTCGCCCACGGAAACTCTCTTGCCCTTCAGATCTGCGATGGATTTGATATCGCCGGTGGAGACCACCTGGCAGACCTCTGCATAAAGACCGGCGACTGTGGCAAATTCCGTTGCCGCGCCCTCTTCCGCGAACAGGTCGGTTCCATTATACGCATAGTCCATAACGTCGTTCTGGACGATGGCCAGATCTGCCTCGCCGTCGTTCACCAGGTAGATATTGGCTTTGGAAGCGCCGGTGGACTGGACGTTGATGTTCACGCCGATGTCTTTTGCGTTTAAGACATTGGCGATGACTCCGCCGAAGGCGTAGTATGTACCGGTGGTCCCGCCGGTTCCCATGGTCATTTTTACTGCGTCGCCGCTGGGTGCTGCTGCCTGTGCAGTCTCGCCGGCTGCCTTCATATCTCCGCCTGCAGCTGCCGTTGTTTCACCGCCGCCTCCGCCGGAGCAGGCGGTCAGTATCATTGCAAGGGTCAGCGCCAATGCCGTCAATGCTGAAAATTTCTTCTTCATATCGTAATCTCCTTTTTTCTTTTTCCCCATTTCTAGCCCCTTAGGGGATGTTGGTTCTATTATACAATACTCAAAGAAATATTTTAATGTCTAAACAATATATAAATTCGTTCTAAAATTTTTATATTTCGGCTTTGACGCGTTTAAATGCCGAAATTATCTTTCCTTTCTGCTTTCTCCGTCCTTCATGGTCTCCAGAATCGTATCTGCAAAGGCCTGGATCCTGTCTCCGATGCCATCCCGCTTCATGGCAGAGCCAGGACTGTTGCCCGTTTCCATGATGCAGAAGTTTCCCGGGAGATAAAAGGTCTTGTTCATGTTCAGGGCCGTGATGAGCTGGCCGGCAATGAGGTCGCTGCCGGAGTAGCCGGAAACGATGATGGCAAACAGGGTCTTATCATAAAATCTCGTGGTACGGAATAATGCGGTCAGGCGGTTTATGAAGGCCGTCAGATTGGCCGAAAGGGCGTCGTTATAGTTGGGGCATAAAAGCAGAATCCCATCGGCCCACTGGATCCCTGGATATACGGATTCCACAATAGGCCCTCCGTAAAAGCATTTCCCCCGCTCGCCAAAATGCAGGCACATCTGATAGGGACAGCCGGAGCAGTCCTCCAGGGTCCCGTTTCTTAAGCTGACCTCCCGGATCTCCACATGGTCTTCGATCTTCTCCTTTACCGCGTTCCAGACCTCCAGGGTATTGGAGGTCTTGTGGCTGGAGGCATGGAGCACCAGCAGATGGGGCTCTTTCCTGGGGTTCCATTGAAACTCCATAAGCTGCTCCGCCAGGATCCCGGCGCTTTTTTTGTACGCCCCCAGGCGGTCCGTGCCCATATTGGCCGCCTGGATGATATAGTTGTCCAGGGACGCCGTGCCCTCCACCAGAGGACGGCCCACCAGGGCCGCTCCCGCCTGATTGGCCGCCACCGCCAGCTCCCTGGCGGCCGCCTTGGTGTAGAGCTCACTGTCTGCGTCGATGAGGAAGCCGGCCAGAGCCCCTTCAAGCACAGGTTTTCCACAGCGGAGCCATGCCAGGACCTCATAATATCCACGGTTTACCCCGTTTTTCCCCAGGGGTACTGCAAAGAGTATCCGGCAGCCCTGGAACCGTTCTGTGCCGTTTTCATGGTCCCCGTTCTCCCACAGCTCCTCCATGGAATCCACCACCTGGGCAGAAATCCCCTCCAGAGCCGCCCGGAGGACCTGGTCCAGACGGCCCTCCTCCGCTCTTTTCTGTGGATAGATTACAAAAAGCTTCTTTTCCTTCTTCCCATTTTCCAATCCATCCGCCTCCTATACGATCTTTTTCAGATTTTCCGCCGCTGTCCGGATCCGGTCATGAAGGGCGTCCGGCAGGGGAAGGATCTCTGTTTCCAGCCCGTTCTCTGTAAACCGGTTCTTCACTCCCATGTAGATCCCGCCTAAGAATACAGAGCCGCAGTGCCACTCTCCCCGGAGAGCCAGAAGGATGGACAGGGCTCCGGAGGAAAACGCCGGGGCCACAAAGGGCTTGAAGCCGATCTCCCGCATTTTAAGATTGGCCGTCACCGTCAGCTCTGTCAGTTCTTTGGAAAGAGCATCATCGTAATACTCGATGGAGTCAGCCACCACCAGATCCTGGCCGTGGGGGCCAAAGGAACGGCCTTCTGTGAGGAACCTGGAAAACCGCTGGTCCCTCTTGGCGTAATAGGCGGCCCTGGCATTCATGACGCCCAGGCCGAAGCCCTGGATCTGCTCCGGTAAAAGTCCCATATAGTCCAGCTCCCCGGCTTCATTTTTATTGCTCTCTAAAAATGCGGTCTTTGCCAGGGGATCCACCGGATCGGAAACAGCGCAGAACAGTCCCTTAAACCGGCTTTCCCTGGCCATTTTCGCATAATGGGCCATGATCTTCGCATTGTTTTCAAACTGGTACATACGCACGTCCTTCACGCCGGAGCCCACCGGCGGGATCCCCTTGGATGCCACGAACACGAATACATCACAGTCAAAGAGGTGTTCCGGCTTCACCGCCTCCACCTCCGGCATCGCGTCATAATCCCAGGGATAGGCGATCTGGTTTTCCTCAAACTCCCACCGGGCCGTCACCTGGTCAGAGATATCGCAGATCCCGATCCGGGAGATCACGTCGCCGCCCAGGAGATGGAGGCCCGTAAGGAGCATGCTCCCCACATCCCCGATGGCCAGGATATGGACCCGCTTTTTGGCCGGACCTGCCGGGAATGCCTCTCCGGACAGGAGTTCCAGGAACCGCGGGTGGGAGGCGTTGACGGCACGGACCTTTCCGGCAGCGATCCGTTCTCGGATCCATTCCGGAAGTGCAGCCGCGCATTCTCCCTCTGTGCAGCCGCCCTGTTTCCTGTAAAGCTCCCTGTTTTCCTCCAGCTTCCGGCTGTTCAGCCAGTCCACGCTCTCCTCCTTTTCCCATAAAAGCCCCTCATGGTTCACCAGGAAGGAGGCGCGGCAGCTTCCCGGCTCCCTGAAAAACAGCCAGGAAAGCTCCTCTGCGGCCTGGGGCTCCGGAATCTCCTTCCAGTCCGCCTCCGGCGGGCGCTGAAAATCAATATGATCTGTAAAACATGTTTTTCCATTTATTTCATAATATTTAAACATTCATGGTTTCCTCCTGAATTTATACTATAATGTTGTGTCAGGGTCCCCGGTTCAAAAATCCTCCTGCAAGCAGGCCTGCGTCGGATTTATTGACCTTTTGACCCTGGTATCATACCATATATCTCTT
>OWIY01000556.1_pt1 | contig 13401 bp, 9 predicted proteins | sample 1732841 | NCBI WGS metagenome assembly OWIY01 (sample SAMN05065760, study PRJEB22554) | human gut metagenome | biome: ENVO:2100002; feature: ENVO:00000062; material: ENVO:00002003 | host: Homo sapiens | place: USA | reverse complement strand
CTGTGATCCCCAGTACGCGCACGTCGCCGCTCTCAACCAGGCCGACCACATCGCCGATCCCTGCCGAGACAATGTCAACATGTCCCCCCAGAAGCTGGGCCAGTACCCGGCCGTCCTCAAATCCGGTGTAGGAGAGCTGATCCAAGGCTTCGATCCCAGCGGCCTGAGCCACCTTGAGAAATTGAACGTGATCCATGGAGCCTACCGAAGATGTTCCACCCACGCGCACAGAACCTGGATCCTCCCGCAGCGCCTCCATTACCTGATTCAAATTCTGATAGGGGGAGTTGGACGCCACAGCGAAGCAGCCGTAGTCGGTGACCAGCTTGGCGATGGGCGTGGTATTCTCATGATAGCTCAAAGGAGTGCTGCCGTTCAGATGGATCAGGCAGACCGGCGGCGAGAAAACGGCCAGCGCATCGTCCGCACCAATATGCTCATTCAAATAATCCAACGCGAGTCCTCCGCCATTTCCGGGCCGGTTTGTGACAGGTAACGGTACATCAACAAGGCCTGCATCCCGCAGGCACTGGGCCACGGAGCGGAGCGTCAGGTCGGAGCCGCTGCGTACTCCGGCGGGGGCGATCAACTCTACCGACTGCCTGGGATAAGGGGATACCGCTTCCGCAGACTTCGCCTGACGTTGGCTGCAGCCTGAATTGAGGGACAGGACCAGTGCAGAGGCAAGCAGGATCAGATATTTTCCGCGAATCATAGGCACAACCTCACTTATCTGATGTTTCTTCGGACAGCAGACGGACGATCGTCCCGGACAAGGCCTCAAACTCTACAGGTTTCGTCAGAATTTCATCAATCTGCCGCTCCGCATGCAGGCGTATGGCGCTGTCTCCCACCAATCCAGTCACAAGGATGACACGCAGGTCGTGGTTGTGCTGCTTCATGTACTGCAGGAGTGCCGTCCCTCTCAGCTTTGGCATGGCCTCATCCACAATTAGCAGGTCCCAATGCTCCGGCGTCCGCTTAAATGTGTTCAGCGCCTCCTCCGGGTCGGTAAACGCGTCCACTTGATACCCCAGATGGAGCAGCCTGCGTTTGAAATATCGGACCACCCGAAGTTCATCGTCTACTAATAAAATGGAACCCATTCCTGTGCGGCCGCTCTTTTTTCCCTCTTGGATGCTTACGTTGGGCAGCTGATTGGTGATGGGGAGATAGACCAGAAAACGGCTGCCCTGGCCCAATGTGCTTTTCGCCTCGATGAAGCCGCCGTGGCTGATCAAAATGTTTTGTACTACAGACAGGCCTAACCCCGTACCGTCTCCCGCCGCCTTGGTGGTGAAAAATGGGTCGAAAATCTGGGAGAGCATCTCGGAAGGAATCCCACAGCCAGTATCCGATACCTCGATCTGAACAAATTCTCCTTCTGACACGGGGTGGAACTGCTGCGGCAGCTGATCCTGGGAGATCCGCCGGGTGGCGACGGTGAGCGTTCCCCCCGCAGGCTCCATGGCTTGGCACGCATTGGTGCATAGGTTCAGCAGTATCTGATGGATCTGAGTGGCGCTGCCGTAAACATTGATGGGGCCGTTGTAGGGCTTTACCACCAGCCGGACACTGGAGGTGAGCAGCATCCGCACCATTTTCAGGGCATCCCAGATGACGGCGTTGAGGTTGACCACATTGTACTGGGAAGAATCGGTCTCCCGCCGGCTGAAGGGGAGGATCTGATCCACGATCTCCTTGGCCCGGCTGCCCGCCTTATAGATCTCGTCAATATCCTCATAGTACTCGTTTTCCGGGCCCAGCTGATGCTTCAAAAACTCCGAGTAGCCCATGATCGGAGTCAGCAGGTTGTTAAATTCGTGGACGATTCCTCCAGCCAGGGCGCCAATGGTCTGCAGCTTCTGGTAGTGGCGCACCTGCTCCCGGCTCTCATGGAGTTCCTCTAACGTGCGGTTCATATCCCGAAGATAGCGCGCTTCGATTTTCAGTTTCTGCCGGTTTTTCTGAAGTCCGTATATAATCAGAATGCTTGACGCGATCAAGATAAAGATAACCGTAACCAAAAATGCGAAGCGGTTCAGGTTTTCATTGACCATCTGGACCACCTGGGAATAGGGCATGACCGCGGAAATATACCAGGAGGTCCCGTTTAAGTTCATCCGGGAGAAGGCGGATATCTCCTCCCGCTCCGGAAGAATACCGCTGGAGTAGGAGCGGTAGATTGCAACGCCCTCCTCCTGGCTATATTGGAGCTGGAGCATATTCCAAAGGCTCTCATATTCCGGCAGGGTGTCTAGATCTGGAATGTCCCCAAAGTAATTGAACGCGAGCATCTCCGACTCTGGGTGCATGATGATGGTCCCCCGCTCATTTTTGACAATGAGATCCACCGTTCCCTGCAGCTGGAGCGGGACCATATACTGCTGGTAAAGGGCCTCCATGTCTAACACGGAGACGACAGCCCCCAGATAATCGTTTCCGTCCGTAATGCTGTTGACCAGAGTGAGTCCATAGTGCTGTGGGCTGATTCGGAATGCGGAGCCAAGTCCCGTCTGGCGGTCCTCCACCAGACGGTCCAGATGAAGAACCGACTCGTCAAAGGCTTCCAGGAAGGGGTACTGGTTATAGCGAAAGACCTCATTTCCGTTTTGATCCAGTAGATAGATCCGGGAGATCCCCTGATTTTGGGAGAGCATATAGGACAGTATGTGCTCCTTCAGCCCCTTTTGCTCCCCACTCACATAGTATGTGTGGAACTGATTCAGAAACCCGGGAGTCTGGGTCAAAATCTCCACGTTCCGGATCTGCTCTGAGAGATAGAGGGACAGATTTTGAGAAGCTGCCCGGGCGGTGATCAGGAGGTGCTGCTGCTGTTGGGCAATCATCATCTGCGTGTAGGCGTCATAGGTATTGTATACCGCAAAAGACAGAACGATCAGCAGGCAGACCATCAGAGCCGCAATCAGCATTTTCATGGCTTTTCCCCATTTGAATCTCGTCATACTCTGCCCTCCTCTCAAAATATCATACCACGCTGGCGTGAAGAAAAAAACAGCTTTTTTATTGTGATGCAAGCGGGACCGGAGTTTCCCGGTTCCGCTTGCACTGAGTATTCATTTGATATTACCGTGTCGGACAGATCCGCTCTCTTTCGCAGGGGTTCTCTTGGTCGGGGCATCGTCTGCGGAGGGCGGACAAAACAGGCAGATGGAGTTTGGAAACCGGGCTTATGATTTGGCTGGATCTCACCTTTCCCCAAATTTCTCCGGCAGTTTGGAGGGGAGATCGCCTTGGCGTACGTTGGTTGCTGCGCGGTCCTTGCCGCCGACGGGTCCGTGATGGGAGAAAATCTCCTGAAATAATGCCTGAAGCTGACCGGCGGCAAGTTCAATTTCATGCGCATCCTGGCTCAGTTCACTTTCCGGACCCAGCTGCATCTGTAAAAATTCCGCATATCCCAGAATGGGGGGCAGCAGATCGTTGAATTTTTCCTCCAACAGGATCCACTCATGTTCGGTGAACCTCTTTTTCTGCCGCAAAGATATCCCTCCTTTCGTATCTGCCCCCATTTCTCTTCTCTCATATTGTACCAAAGGCTCCTTAACTGAAGGTGGCGGTTTCCCTTAAAATTTCGTAAGACTCCTAAAAAGTTTTTGTGCTATTTGACAATATATGATATAATAAAAAGTGTTTTTCTCTCTTTCCCAGCGACATCAAATAGAAAATGAATTTTCTGACGGAGGCGACCACTTTGGACGCAGCGAAAATATTGATTGTGGATGATGAAAAATTTGTGCGCAGGACGATTTCCAGGGTCTTGTCCAGCGAGGGATTTGCTACCTTTGAAGCGTCAAACGGTCCGGACGCCCTTCGTATGGCCCAGGAACAGTCCTTCGACCTGATGCTTCTGGACATCGTCATGGATGGCATGGACGGGTTCCAGGTTATTCGGACTCTCCGTGACCTGGGGATTCTGCTGCCCGTCTTTGTGCTCAGCGGGCGGCAGGCGGATAACGACAAGATCCTGGCGCTTGGCATCGGCGCCGACGACTACATCACAAAGCCTTTTTCCACCACAGTGCTGTGCGCCAAGGTAAAGGCCTGCCTGCGGCGTATGGGGTTGTCCAGCCGGCAGAGAGAGAGTATTCTCTCGCTGGGGCCGTTCCGCTACGTCTGCGACGAAATGCGGCTGTTCCGAGAGGGCACGGAGATCCCCCTGTCCAGCAAAGAGAGCCTGCTCATCAAGTATTTTTTCAACAACCCCAACAAGATCTTGAGTAAAGAACAAATTTATCGCAATGTATGGGGAAACGATGTGGTGGACGACAACACGATTATGGTACATATTCGGCACCTGCGGGTCAAAATCGAAGCGGACGCCACACGACCGAATTATTTGAGGACGATTCGCGGAGTGGGGTATCAGTTTGTCATTTAAGGGATCGATTTCTGATAAAATAGTTCCGCCCAGTTTTACCTGTTTCAGATGCAAGAACTCCTGGCAGTGTGACCATTGAGCTTTGGGTCGCAGTTGCCAGGAGTTTTATCGTCGTTTGGGTGTTACCGTTCACATAGCACTGTTTTGGGACAAGAAATGGAGAAAATAGGTGACAGCCAGCAGGTCGGCGCATCCGCCGGGGGAGAGGTTCCTTCGGATCATCTCCCGGTCCAGGGCCTCCACCGCCTCCAGAGCGGGGAGGGGGCTCTGGGCCAGCAGCTCCGCCGCCTGTGCCGCGGCCCAGCGCTGTCCCTCTGGCCCGCCCCGGGCGATGAGGTTGGTATCCGACATCCGGGCCATCAGGGCCAGGAGGACGGAGATACCGGCCCGCTCCAGGCTGACGCCCTCCCGCAGCAGGGCGCGGAGGGTGGGCAGACCGGTTTCCAGGACGGAGGGGAAGCCGCCGGCCACCTCGCCCCGGATCCCCCGCAGTCCGGTTTCCAGATACAGCCGGGCCCCGAAGGTGCGGGCGGTTTCCGGGGTGAGGGCGGAGAAGGCTTCCTCTGCTGCACTGGCGGACATCAGGGCGCACTCCGCCAGCAGGCGCGCGGCGTCCCGGCAGGGCCCCTCCGGGGTCCACAGCCGCCCGGCGGCCCCCAGGACGCAGCCCAGAGAGAAAACGGCCCCCTTGTGGGTGTTTACCCCGCCGGTGGCACGGAACATGGCCCGCTCCGCCGCCAGCCCGGCCTCCCGGAGGTGGGCAAAGGTTTCCTCCGGGAGGAGGCCGACGGTCTCCTGGCCGATGGAGACCGCCTGATGCCAATAGGGGAGCAGGGCGGTGGTGCTGTCCAGGAAGGTGAACAGGTCCATATCCCTGTGGCTGCCGTTGTTGTGCCGGTCCACCAGCCCGGGCTTGGGGGTGGTGCACACCTCGTACATCAGGGCGCGGGCGGCCTGTCCGGCCAGGGCCTCCCGGTCCCGGCGGGCAAAAAAGTCCCGCAGGATGGCTCCGGTCCTGTGACGCAGCTCCTCCACGGTGTGGAGCCGCCGGGAGGCGCAACCCTTCCCCTCCCTGCCGCAGACCAGGCAGCGCCGGGGAGACAGCCCCAGGTCCTCCCGGCTCCACCCGCCCCGCTCCGGGTCCAGCACATCCAGGTCGAACAGCCGCCCAAGGGGATCCTGGTCCTCGATGGCGGCGCACAGCTCCTTGATCTGACGCCCGGGGCCCCGGACGGCCCACAGGGCTTCGCAGCCCGTGGGGAGGTCGATCTCTTCCCGGGAGACGACGCCCAGGCCGGGGGCGTCCAGGGCGGCGTCCAGGCGGAGCAGTCCCTCCCGGAAGGCGCGCCGGATCACCGGTCCGTTTTTCACCGGGCCTGGGATATTCATGGTGAAGGAGACCACTGGACAGCTCAGGCAGTCCAGCAGCTCCCGCTGGCGGCGGGCTCTGGCCTCCCGGGCCTCCAGCATCTCCATCAACGTGACCTCCTGCTCCATGGCGGGAAGCACCTCCGTTTCAATAGTGGATCACCTCTGCCTCCCGCTGGATAGCGGCGCAGACGGACGCGCCCCGGGGGCCGGTGAAGAAGTCATAGGTGCTTGCGGGCACCCAGTCCCGGATGCGCTCCGGCTGGCCGTCGTGGATGGCCTGGCGCACCGCGCTGGCGCTGACGGCGGCCCCGTCCCGGGTCAGGCGGGGGATCTCGACGCACTGGATCCCCGCTTCAGGCAGCTTTTGGCACATGACCTCGTTATAGAGACGGGTGACATGGCTGCTGCGCTCCTGCCCCACATAGCGCCTTTGGATCCCCAGCCGCCGGGCGATCTGACAGAAGATCCGCAGGTCCAGCTCCGCCTGGGTCCGAATGACTGTATCGGAGTCCTTCAGAAAGTAGCTGGGGAAGGTGGCGGAGCTGATGAGGTAGGGGCCGGTGGCGTGGCAGAACACGTTGGGCAGGTCCCGAACGCCCTGTTCCACCAGCTCACGCCGGACGGCGGAGGGGATGGGACCGGCCTCCTCGGAGAGAACGAAGAGGTGGACAACGTCGTTTTCACGGGCCGCCCGCTCCACCAGATGCCGGTGCCCCAGGGTGAAGGGGTTGGCGTTCATCACCACGCCGGCGGTGGACTGCCCCTCCTGGGGCTTTGGGGACAGGGACGCGCAGTACCGGTCAAAGCCGCCCCGCCGGTTCTCCATGAACACCAGGGAGCCGGGCACGCGGACGATCTCATAAAAGCCCAGGTCGGACAGGTATTGGGCGCTGTCCGGCTTGGTATAGAGGAACAGGTGGGCGCTGCCCCGGGCCAGCTGCACCTCCACCAGGTGGCTGACGATCTGATTGAGCAGCCCCTCCCCCCGGTGGCGGCCGGAGACGGCCAGACAGCGGATGGTATTGCCGAAGCAGCTCCCGGTGGCGGCCAACTCCCAGTCATCGTTAAAGATGCCGCAGGTATAGTCCAGGTTCCCGTCCCGGCGGATGCCCTCCTGCTCCAGCAGGTTGCGGACTTGGGCCATACCGCGGTGGTCGTCCGGATGGATCTCAGACAGGGTGTAGGACATGGGGGTACCTCCAAAATACAGTCAGGGGCCGCCGCAGCCGCGGCGGCCCCGTTGACGCTATGGTATCACAGATGAGAGCAAATAGGAAACAAAATCAGCTGTTTTCCGGATCGTAGGGCTTGATTTTTCGCACCACGTCCAGGATGGTGCCGTCCCGGGCCTCCAGCACGGCGACCACCTGGTCCTCCCACTGCAAATCCTCCGGGCGGCCCACCAGGGAGTAGGCCTTCTCCTTCAGTGTCTCGATGGGCACATGGGGGATGCCGGCCTGATCCAGGCAGGCGATCAGGTCAGGACGCAGGGGATTGACCGCGATGCCGTAGTCAGTGACCAGCACATCCACGCAGTCGCCGGGGGTGGTGACGGTGACCACGTGCTCGCACACGGTGGCCATCCGGCCGCGGGTCAGGGGGGTGACGATGATGCAGCACTTGCTGCCTGCCGCCGTGTCCGGGTGTCCGCCGGGCGCGCCCCGCAGGACGCCGTCCGAGCCGGTGAGCACGTTGACATTGAAGTCCGTGTCCACCTCCAGGGCGGCCAGCACCACAAAGTCCAGCTTGTTGACAAACGCCCCCTTGTTGGCGGGATTGGCGTACTGGCTGGCGCTCATTTCAAAGTGGTTGGGGGTCTGGTGGATGGAGTTCACCGCGTCCAGGTCAAAGTCCTGCACATCGATGACCTTGCCCACCTTGCCCTTTTTCAGCAGTTCCACCATGGGGCCGCAGATGCCGCCGATGGCCCAGCCCATTTTGATGTTCCGCTCATCCATATACTGCTCCAGGAACAGGTTGGCGGCCAGGGAGGGGCCTCCCACGCCGGTCTGGAAGGAGAAGCCGTCCTTGAAATAGGGGGTGGAGGCGATGACCTTGGCCACGTTCTCCGCCATCATCAGATCCCGGGGATTCTGGGAGATGCGGGCGGCGGCGGATGCGATCTTCTTGGGATTGCCGATGGAGTCCACCACCACCACGGCGTCCACGTCGATGGCCTCTACGCTGGCCGGGAAGTTGGGAAAGTCTACCAGGCAGTCGGTGACCACCACCACATGGTCGGCGTACTTGGCGTCGGTCATGGCGTAGCCCAGGGAGCCGCAGTCGCTCTTGCCGCCCACGCCCCGGCAGTTGCCTACGCAGTCGCTGGTGGGGGCGGCCACGAAAGCGATGTCGATGTGGACCTCTCCGGCCTCAATGGCCCGGGGGCGTCCGCCGTGGCTGCGGATGACGGCGGGGGTCTTGAGCTTGCCCGCGGACACCACCTCGCCCATTCTGCCCCGGATGCCCGAGGTCTGGATGCCGACCACCTTGCCCTGCTCGATGTAGCCGGCGATGGGATCGTGGGCGGAGCCCAGGCTGGTGGCCGCGATGGTCAAATCTTTCAGGCCCAGCTCCTCGATGGCGGCGGCCATCACCAGGTTGACCACATAGTCCCCGTCGCGCAGGTGGTGGTGGAAGGAGAAGGTCATGCCGCTCCGGGCGCCGCACTGGCGCAGGGCCTGCGCCAGACTGTCCACCAGCTTGCTCTCCTGGGGCTTTTCATACCGCCGGGTGCGGGGAGAGGCCTTCTGAATATATTTGCCGTCCATATAGTTTTTGCCCTGATAGACCTCCCGGCCTTCGGTCAGGAGGTAATCCGGGATCTCACGTCCTACTGCGTTTTTCATACCAAATCCCCCTCGTACATACCGCAGGCCCGGGCCAGCTTCAGGGTGCGCTCCGCCCCGGGAATGAATGCGATGTCGATCATCTTGCCGTCCACGGTGAACACGCCCACACCGGCGGCGGACTGCTCCCGGTAGGCCCGGATGATCTTCTCCGCCTGGCGGACCTCCTTCTCCGTGGGGGCGAATACCTGGTGGACGAAGCGGATCTGCTTGGGGTTGATGAGGCTCTTGCCGTCAAAGCCCATGGCCTTGTTTTGCAGGACCTCGGCCCGGAAGCCCTCCTCATCGTCCAGGTTGGTGAACACCGTGTCAAAGCACTGGATCCCGGCGGCACGGGCGGCCAGCAGCATCTGTCCCCGGGCGGCCAGCATATCCACGCCGTCGGGCTGGGGCACGGTCTGCATACACTTGCGGAAGTCGCCGCCGGAGATGGCCACGCCGAACATCCGGTCCGAGGCCGCGCAGATCTCATAGGCGTTCAAAATGCCCTTGGGGCTCTCCAGGGCGGCCATGAGCAGGGTGCGGCCCTTCTCCACGCCGAACTCCTCCTCGGCGGCCTCCACGGCGCGCTCCACGGTCAGCACGTCCTGGGCGCTCTCGCACTTGGCGATGCGGATGCCGTCGGCTCCGCCGGCCACGCACACCCGGACGTCCTCCTGCCAGTGGGGGGTGTCCAGGCCGTTGATGCGCACGATGACCTCGGTATCGCCGTAGTCGATGGTCTTCAGAGCGTGGTACAGGGAGAAGCGGGCGGCGTCCTTCTGGTTCTCCGCCACCGCGTCCTCCAGGTCCAGCATAATGGAGTCGCAGCCGTAGATATAGGCGTCCTTGATCAGGCCCGGCTTCTGGGCATTCATAAACATCATGGTCCGGCGCAGCCGGAACCGCTCCGGTCTGGGACGAGGGATCATCGCACCACACCTCCCCAGGGAATATTTTGGGCGGACTGCCCGCAGGAGCGGAACACCGCGCACTCCACACGGGCCTTCAGGGTGCAGTCCAGGGCCCCCTTGTCCACCACGGTCACCTGGGCGTCGGTGACGCCCAGCCGCTCCAGCGTCTCCAGCACCGTGGCCCGGATCTGGCGGCCGTACTGGTTCATCACGCTGCTGCTCAGCTCCAGCTGGATCCCGCCGGCCCCAGGCTCTACCGTCACCTGGGCGTCGCTGGATTCCAGAGTGCCCGCCACGGCAGCTTTTTGGATCTCCATGTAAACTCCTCCTTTTGTCGATCGGCAGTATGCTTCTGATGAGAACCTTATCACAGGATTTAATATAGGTCAAATACAATTTATTTTATATAAAACATAAGTAAAAAGTTATGAGATGAAAAGACACCCCTGGAGAAGCACAGCCTGCTTCCCCAGGGGTAGGAGCGTTCGTTAGTTATGAACAGCCTGATTCTGATGGAACTCCTCCTGGATCGCGGCCAGCTTGGCCTCGTCCTCGATCAGGTCCAGGCCGGTTCCGGCCAGTACCTTGGCGGCCACCATGACCGCCTCGTGAGCCTCGTCGGTCTTGCCGGCATTGAGGAACTCGATGGAGTGGGAGGAGGTCCCGGCGGGGACCATAGCCACCCGGATGCAGCTGCCGGGCAGCTGGTACATCACGTTGCTGAAGTCGCTGGAGCCGGTCTTTTCCCGGGGAGGGCTGATGCGGGGGGCGCCCACCAGGCGGGCGTTCTCCATCAGCAGGTCGTTGAGCTTCAGCACGGGGATCTTGTTGGCCAGACGGTCCCCCTCCTTGATGTCAAAGGTCACGTCGGACATCAGAGCCGCGCCCTGGATGATCTTCAGGAAGCGCTCCACCACGCCGTCCAGCTTCTGCCGGGAGTAGGAACGCAGGGAAAAGACGCCCACGGCGGTGTCAGGCACCACGTTGACCGGGCCAGGGGACTGGGAGATGGTGTAGTGCATCCGGGTATCCTCGGGCACATGCTCCCGGAGGAACTCCACCGCCTGGAAGGCCAGGAGCAGGGCGTCCAGGGCGCTGCGGCCGGCCTCCGGCTTCAGGGCGGCATGGGACTTCTTTCCGTGGAAGGTGACGGTAAATTTGGACATGGCCATGGACTTGACATCTACGGTGGTGGTGGGGGAGCCGTGCATCATCAGAGCCACGTCGATGTCCTGGAAGCAGCCCTTTTCCAGCATCCGCAGCTTGCCGTGGGCGGTCTCCTCCGCGGGGGTGCCGTACACTACAACGGAGAAGGGGCGGTCTCCGGCACAGTCCTTCAGCGCCTTGGCGGCCCCAACGATGGCGGGACCCTGCATATGGTGGCCGCAGGCGTGGCCCAGGCCCTCCAGGGCGTCATATTCACACAGAAGACCGATGCGGGGGCCGCCCTGGCCGTTGCGGAACTCGGCCCGGAAGGCGGTCTCCACCCCGCCGGTGCCGGTCTCCACCTGGAAGCCGCTCTGGGTCAGGTAGTCGGTCAGTTTTTTCTGGGCGTGGAACTCCTGAAAGCCCAGCTCGGGGTCGTCGAAAATACTGTCCGCCATAGCGGTCAGCGTGGTGCGCTGTGCTTCCACAGCTTGGAACAGATGCTCTTTCAAAGGGATTCCTCCTTATAATAGTCCTCCGCCCCGGGGCGGGGCGGAGGGAGTTGGATGTGTGGAACAGGGTCAGGCCAGGTGGATGAACTGGGCAATGGCGACCAGGATACAGCCAATCAAGACCCAGACCAGGAAGATCTTTCCGATGAAGCGCATCCAGCGGTCATAAGGGATGTTGGCTGCACCGATCAGGCCCATCAGCGCGGTAGAGGTGGGGAAGATATAGTTGCCGAAGCCGTCGCCGAAGTTGAAGGCCAGGATGACGGTCTGACGGGTCATGCCAACCAGATCGGCCACAGGCAGGAGCAGGGGCATCATCACAGCGGCCTGCCCAGAGCCGGAAGCCATAAAGACGTTGAACACAGTGCAGATCAGGAACATAGCCGGAGCCTGCAGCACGGTGGGGACCAGATCCAGACCGCCGGCCAGCACATGGACAATGGTGTCCATGACGCCGCCGTCCGTCAGGATCAGGGCGATGGAACGGGCGGAGCCCACGATCATGACCGCGCCCAGCATAGTTTTGCTGCCGGCCACGATGCCCTTGGCGATGTCAGAGAAGCTTTTGCCAGCCAGCAGGCCCACTACGATGCCCAGCCACAGGAACATGGCCGCGAATTCCGCCATATCCCAGTCCAGCTTCAATCCGCCATAGACAATGATGCTCAAGGTGATGACCAGGGCGGCCAGGATGGCGATCCGGCGTCCGGTCAGCTCGCCGAAGGAGGACAGGTCGGTGGTGGAAGCCTTCATCTCGCTTTGAAGATCCAGATCGTACATGGGGCTGAGCTGGGGATTTTTCTTGATCTTCATGGCGTAGCGGATGAGGAACAGGTTGGTGACGACCCAGAACACCACCAGGCAGATGGCGCGGTACCAGATCCCGGAGAAGGGGACCAGACCCGCGATCTCCTGGGCCAGCAGGGTGGTGCTGGTCTGCAGCGTGCCGGTCGAAAAGCCCACAGCGCCGCCCAGCAGAATGATGGACACACCCACCAGGGAGTCAAGCCCCAGGGCGAAGGACAGCATGACGGTGATGGGGACGAAGGGGATAAACAGGTTCACGCCCTGATTGGTGGCGATCAGAGTAAAGATCAGGGTGAGCATGGGGATGAAGATATAGAAGCGGTTGGAGAATTTCCGGGCCACCTTGGCGATGGACGCCTGGAGGGCGCCGCTCTCGGTAATCAGGTGGAATGCGCCGCCCGCGAACATAAGCATGAAGATCAGGTCAGCGGCGTCCATGAAGCCGTCGATGACATAGTTCATAATCTTCAGGGGGTTGACTGGCGTGTTTTCGACATAGTGGAAGCTCTCCGGATCGATCAGATTCCGTCCGGTGACTGCGTCCTCAAAACGCACATAGGCGCCGGACGGCACGACCCAGGTAAACAGGACCGCCGCAAAAATGATCATAAAAATAATGACTAGTGTATGCGGCATTTTAAACGCTTTCTTTTTGGTCAGTTCTTTTGCCTCTCCCATCAGTTGGTTCCTCCTCTTGTTTTGGATCGCCCGCAGCAGGGCCGGATGGCTGCTGCGGACCTCCCCGGTCAAGTATGCCCGCTCCGGCTGCAGCCTGGATCGGGAGCAGGGGGCTTGCCGGCTTGTCTGTGGTTTAGTATAATGGAGGACAATGGGAAAGTAAAATTGAGGCATGTTAGAAATGATATAAGAAAAACTTATGGATACGCGAGGGGAGATGACCCATGAATCTGAAGGAACAGCAGTATATCGTGACCCTGGCCGGCTGCGGAAGCATGACCCAGGCGGCCAAAAAGCTGAACATCACACAGCCAGCCCTATCCTCCTATCTGGCCGGGGTGGAGAACAGCCTGGGCTATCCCCTGTTTGAGCGGACGGGAAAGGCGCTGCGCCCAACCTATTTGGGCGAGCTCTATCTGGAGAAGGCCAGAAAGATCCTGGCGCTGGGGGAGGAGTTCCAGCAGCAGCGGGAACAGGTCCTCCACGGCTATCAGGGCCGGATCCGGGTGGGGATCCCGATCCGCCGCTCGCCCCACCTGATCCCCTCTGCGCTGAAGATCTTCCGCAGCCGCTTCCCCAATGTGGAGGTGGTCGTTCAGGAGGGCAATCAGCGGGCCATGACTGAGATGCTTCGGGAGGATCAGCTGGACCTGATGCTGTGCAACCTAGTCAATCAGGAGGGCGAGCTGGAGTATGAGCTGTCTCTTATACACATCTCCGAGCCCACGAGACTAGCGCTCATC
>OWIY01000548.1_pt1 | contig 13460 bp, 11 predicted proteins | sample 1732841 | NCBI WGS metagenome assembly OWIY01 (sample SAMN05065760, study PRJEB22554) | human gut metagenome | biome: ENVO:2100002; feature: ENVO:00000062; material: ENVO:00002003 | host: Homo sapiens | place: USA | reverse complement strand
CCTATAATATTAGAATATTCCGGCCGGATATTGACCGATGTTCTGTGCGACAACATTTTTCGCAGTGAATCATCCAACCGTCACTTCGACCCGCTTTCCGCTAAACGCGACACCATATTTGTAGACAGTTTTGATTCCAGCGTTTGTCAGCTCTGTATCATATTTCTTGTTATTGATCTGCTGCAGAGCAGTTTCTGACAGCTTCTTCAACTTCTCATCACTGCAGTTTTTCTCCGCTTTCAACTCGATCAGAATCCCCGGAAGTCCTTCTCTCACAGGCTTTAACTGAATATCATAACGCCCGTCACCGGATTCCCGATTGGAAGTCACAAAGGCACCTCCCATCAAAGCACACACTCCAAGGATAAAGCCATGATAAAAGTTTTTCCCAGCAGTATCAAAGGAGCTCACCGACTGGGTCAGCAGAGTCTGGATCCGTGTTTTCAGCCGCTCATTGTCCCCTGAAAAGATAGCCCCCTGAATGGAGATAGCTGTAGACTGTGGGATCATGTTTTCCAGTCTCTGTAGGATCTCCTTATTATACACGAGAGAAATCTCACGATTTGGCAGAGAGACCTCGCACATAAAATCGCCACTGAAAGACGGTGTCGTTTTCAGCACCTTCAAATAACCGGTTACAAGCAGAAAGCTGTAAATAGTAGACGGATTACTTCTGATCTGCGGATAGATCACGCCAGTATCTATAAATGTGGTGAATGTTCCGCCATTGACCAATGATGTCAGCCGGCTATAGATCTCCTCGTCGGCCTCTGCCAGCACCTGACCAATAATATCATTGCTGCCCGTAGATACCCAGAATGGTCTCGGTTCGCACTCATTACTGAAATAGTTGACTACCGACCATGGATTGAAAATTTCTGTTTTACCGAAACGGTATCCATCATACCACTGGCAGATCTCATCGTACTTATCCGCAGCACCATAATATTCCGCCATTTTCATGACCTCATCGGCAGTGAAGCCGAAGTAGGAACTGTATTTATTATCCAGCACAGAATTGATGGACAAGTTATTCATACCGCTGAAAATACTCTCCTTCGCCACCCGCAGAATACCCGTAAGGAACCCGAAGGACAGATGCGGATTGTCCTTAAATCCCCCTGAGAACAGATTTCTCATAAATTGGATGACTTTGTCATAGTAATCTTTTATATATCCCTGCTGAATAGGGGTATCATACTCATCGATGATTATGATCGGCGCTATACAGTAATGCTTATGGAGCATCGCTGACAAATCAAGCAGTGCCGATGCCAGCTCCACCTCACTGACTTTTCCTCCTGCCAGCTTCTCATAAATATTTCTGCTGTATCCGTCACATTTTTCACTGGTCTGCAGTTCCCCGTGGCGCTGAGTCTCTTTCGCAAAAATATCCCGGATCGCAGTAAAGGTCTCCTCCCAGGTATTGAATTTCACATCCTTAAACGTCAGGAAGATCACCGGATATTTTCCCTGATAATCCCGGTATCTCTGCCCGCAGGACCAGATCTTTTTATTCTGGAAAAAAACAGAGGTATCCTTGTCACCCTTTTCAAAAAAGGTGCGCAGCATGTCCATATTGAGGGTCTTTCCGAAACGGCGAGGGCGGGTGAACAGTGTCACCATCGGACGCTCATCGATAAAATCCTTGATCATCATCGTCTTATCGATATAGTAATATTCCGATGATGCCCGGCAGTAATTGGACACGCCGATAGGCAGCGGAAGTCTTGATCTACGCTCCTTTTTCCGATAATCACCGGTCTTGATCCGCTGATCCGCCGGTTTCTGCGTATCAGCCGGAATCATCCACCGATTTCCCTGCTTTTTGGCCCCGGTAATTTTTCCGTTCTTGCAGAGAGCCGAGACTCTCCGCTCTGTTATGTTCCAATGCTCTGCGGCCTCTCTTACTGTGATCATTTCAATCATAAATGGGATACCTCCATGTATGTTTTCATATACATAGTGTATTCCATTTTTAAGAGCTTTGTCAATTATATCCGGAATAATGTCATTTGTTTTTGATATTGTTCTTTTGTATTATTCCTCGACACTGTAAAGCACATCCCCGATCAACTTCGGCACTGGATAACCTGATATTCGGATCAGTTCAAATTTTTCTGTCTGTTCTCACATATTTTCTATCAAAGTATGCAGGATCTCCGGCAGCTCCACAAGCAGGCTCTTCCGATTTACCCTCTCCGTTCTCCTGTGTATGTCTTTTCCCCACGGACCCATGAGGACTGCCGGGATGTTCAGTTTTCCGATCTCATTGAAATCTACCTGATATCCGCCGCCCTCGCCGGAACCGACACATCGTATTCTTTCTTCAGGTCCTTAAAGTTCAGCCATGTGGGCGGCATGCACACCTCGCCATCGAAAACCTCCGCAAATTCCGCGGACAGCTCCGTCTTCTCAAACATGCGTCCCAGAACGCCCACCGCGTTCAGCCCGTCAAAGCACCGGCTCACATGGGCGGTGCGCCCCTGGACCAGCACCACCGGCATACACTTTCCGACGGATCCCAGAAATACTTCCTGTCCCTTCTCGTCCCGGCTCATGGGTTCCAGATCGATCAGAAGGTCGTAGGAAAGCTTTTCCCTCTCCCGAAGATCCGCAAGAAATCCAGCTGCGCCGCGCATGCCGACGGAATAAGACTCCTCATCCGGAACCGACAAAAACAGTACATTTCCATCCATCCTGCATGTCCCGTCAAGGACTTCCTCCCCGATCCCCAAAAGCACCGCAAGTCCTGCAGCCAGCCCGCCCTTCATGTCCGCGGCGCCGCGCCCGAAGATCCACTCCCCGGATGCCACATCGTTCCAGAAATCCTGCTCGGGATCCATGGCTGCCCCGGCGGTCTTTCTCCCAGAACCCCCAGGAGTTTTCCCATCTTTTATGCGACTTTCTCCCGGCTCAGCATACTCCCCATGGTTCTTCGTTTCCCGCATCACCCGCCCGCCATACCTCTTTTCAAGCTCCGTCTTCAGCTCATCCATAGAAAATGCCAGCGGCTTCAGCTTCCCATAATCCTCAACGCTGACCACATCGTAATGCCCCGTCAGAATGATCGTCCGTCCGGATTTCCTATTTCCGCGCAGCAGCCCGTAAACCAACGGACGCTTTCTCGCGTCCCCAGGGATCTCCACCGTACCGAAGTTTTCCGGGTATGCCCGAAAATACGGCTGCCCCGCAAGGATCTCCCTAATTGCCTCCGCCGTCTTCCGCTCTTCATCCGTATCCGAAATCCCAGGAACCGATACGAGTCTCTTTAAATATTCATAAACTTTCTCTTCCATCCGGCATCTCTCCTTATATACATGAAAAAAAGCACCCCGCCGAGTGCTTTTCTTCAGCAAAATGATTATTTGAAAAAGGGAGGAGAGCTGATAATCACTTATCAGCTCGAGTATTATGAAAAAAATCTTATAAGCAGCATCTATATCAGATGTTTTTCTGTTTATGGTTATATGATATCCATAAAACATAAAGAATTCGTGTGAATTGTGTAAAAGAATTTTGAAAAATTTTTGAACAAGATATGAACACCCACTACAACCTTGTTCCCATCCACACGACAGCAAAAAACTAATACTCCGACACCATCGCCGGTTTATGCTGTTCCACGAACCGGCAGACAAGCGGGGATGGACTTCCGTAATAAGCTGTCATATCATCGACCGGGATATCAGCTGTTTCCAGAAGCACTATATGCCCGCTATGGCAATATTCCTTCAGCACCTGGCTGATTCTTTCCTTTTCCGGCGCTGAAACGTCCTCCCATGCCGCAATGTCATGTGGGTACAGGCATACTGCCACCTTCAGACGGTCCTGATACCGCGTCATGACATCAAGCCGTTCCTTCACTTTATCGAGCGCAGCCTCCGTATTTTCAAAAAACTCATTTTCACCAATACAATACAGCAATGTTTTCTCCTGCCCGTCTCTTTCCGCCGGGACCTTCCCCCTGTTTTCCCCGCCGCAAAACGCGCGGATCGCCTCCAGCTTTTCATTCCACACAGCCCTTGTGTCTTCGCCTGCGAATGCCGTCAGGTAATCTGCAAACAGCTTCTTCATTGCGGGAGATTCTATCAGGATCTTGTCCGCGTACATTGCGCCCGGCATAGTCAGGCTGTGCTTCAATCCATATAGATCCGTAACATCATTCTCCGTAAAGTCACTGACTCCCTGGGGCATCATATAAATCAGACAGTTTGTGTACTGTTGAAGCTGTTTTGCGTAGTATGCCGGCGGAACCGTCAGATATGAATTTTCCCCATCGTACTGATTCTGGATCACGATAGCCGCAAATTCATAAAGCTGCATCTGGATGGCCGTCCACGGTATCATATTCAGATGCCCCGGATATTCCTTCCTCTTATCATTTCTGTCATATTCCTCCTGCCGCGCTGTGATCTCCCCATACAGATTCTTCGTAAACAATGGAAGCGGGATCACGCAGACCTCCGTATTTTCCTGCTGTTCATAATACTCATACAGCTTCTGCATTTCCTTCCAGCGTTTAGGATCATCCGGCAAAAAGGCAACCAGTTTTTTATGGATGATCTCCTTTTCAACGGTCTGCTTCATTTGGACAAACAGCTGCTGCAATTCTTCATATAATGTTTTGTCCTCCGCCCCCTCAGACAGCGCGTTATACGCATGAAAAAGCTTTTCACAGTACACCGCAAATACCGCAACACATTTCTTTGCGGACGGGTGCTGCTCTCCCTTCATCTGCTCAATATAATTGCCCAGTTCGAGCACAGCCGCCTGGCACTGTGCCAGTATATCCAGCAGCACTGTATTGTCCGCCGTCATCCCTTCACCCGCTTTAGCCCCAATAATCACATCCTGTAGTTTCTGGATGTTCCGCATTGCCTCCGCGGTAATCCCCTGCATCGTGTTCCTGTCCTTTTCCGGACTGATGTCCCGGCGCAGCATTGCCCTGTCAAATGTAAATTCCGGCAGCCTGAAATCAACCGTCTCCTGCAGCTCGTTCCGCTGTGATTCAATATACGGATAAGCATGTCCGGACCAGACTTTGCGTATTTTGAAATAGTCCTGATATCTATGGCTCAAAACCTCGTGATAGCCTGCGGGTACCGGCATCATCGTATTTTCAAAGGGGAGTCTTATCGCTTTCGCGTAACATTTTTTATTCTCCCCACGGTTTCCCAGCAGCCCCCATGGGTATATATACGCCATTCTGTCAGATTCCTCTTCCGGCACACGGGCCATCTGCTCCTCCGCCAGGCGGTACAGCTCGATTCCCATATGCCGGACATCCAGTCTCCTGTTAAATCTCTTATGGTACTTACGTTCCAGCATTGTCAGACTTACCTCTTTGACTGCCGGTGTAATATTCCCCTCAATGATCATGTCCGCAACCGCGAGTATGTATTTCACCTCCTCGCACCGCTGCTTTTCCTGCTCCTCATCCTTATACAGATAATCCAGCACGAAAATATCAACTGGTGTGATCCACGGGAAATTGTGGAACTTCTCCATGTGATCCTGCCCATAGTTTATATGCTTCTCATTCACAACACGGGCTAAAAATTCCCAGTGGTCTTCCTTAGACTCATAATCATGAATCCAGAAAGGCTCCGGCAGCTCTTCCCTGGCAGCCTCCTTGAACCGGATGTAATCCTCTCTTTTCATGCAGATATCCATATCATCATCCCACGGCACATATCCGCCGTGCCGAACGGTCCCGAGAATCGTTCCAAAATCGGCGAAATATGTGATATCATGCTTTCTGCAGATCGTATCGATCACGTCCAGCACCTGCAGCTGTGCCGCCCATATCTGCTTTATCGCTGTCGGAATAAAAAATCCGTTTCTCACTTCATCCCTGAAAAAATCCATTGAAATTTCTTTCATCTGCCTTACCTCTTGTATACGGCCCATTTTTCCGCCGTCTATCGTTCCATAACCGCCATGATCTTCATATGCTCCTCTGATCTGTCCCTCATGATCCTGAATCCCCGGTCCAGATCCTCCAGCCGGTACCGGTGTGAAATAAGCTGTGCGGGAGAGATCCTTTTTTCCTTCAGCAGATACACTGCCATATGCCAGTCATCTGTCACTTCCCCTGTAAAAGAAGAATTCCATGTTCCGGTTACGGTCAGCTGGTTCCTTAAAATCTTCCAGTAGACCTGCTTATCAAGCAGCATGTCCGAACATGGATTTCCCACCAGGCAGACCCGTCCGCCCGGCGCCCCATGGTCGATCGCCAGTGAGCAGGTCTCATTTTTGCCAACACATTCAAAAAACACGTCCGCCCCGGTTCCGCCGGTCTTTTCATCCAGCCATGCGTCCACATTTTCCGACCTGCTGTCACAAAACTGTTCTTCTTTGATGCCAAGCTTCAGGATCATTTGTTTTTGGAATTCCTTGTTTCCAATTACAAGAAGCTTCTTCACATTCCGTTCCAATAAGAACATGACGGTCAGCATTCCGATCGTCCCCAGTCCGCACACAGCAACCGTATCCTGGGATGACACGCCCACACGGCGCAGCGCATGGCACGCCACTGCCATCGGTTCCAGCATTGCCGCCTCCTCATACGAAACGGCTTCCGGCAGTTCGATCAGATTGCCCTCCGGCACTGCCACATACTCCGCGAATCCCCCATCCTGTCTGGAACCAAGGTAGCTGTAATTTCTGCACAGCTCATACTGTCCCCTCCGGCATGCAATACAGCTGCGGCACGGGATCAGCGGAAAAACGCCGACCCGCTTATCCCGCCATTTTTCATCCGTGCTCCCGCCGGTCTGCACTACCCGTCCCGCAAATTCATGTCCCAGGATCAGCGGCATCCGGTGCGCACCGGTCTGATAGATCCGTGGAATGTCCGAGCCACAGATTCCCGCCGCCTTCACTTCCACTAAAACCTCATGCTCTCCGGGCTGTGGCTTTGACACCTCTTTATATTGTATTTTCCCGATATCTTCAAGCACCCACGCCTTCATTTTAAATTTCTCCCATCGTATCCTCTTTTTTCAAAATAAATTTTCTGAAACGCTCCAGATCCGCCTTTGTCGTGATTTTATAATTTCCCTCATCACCCGGTATCATCACAATGTCCATCCCACCAAGGACCGCCGCCTCCGTTGAGCCGTTGATCTGGAGGATCCTGTGGGGGAGAAGCCGCTCATTGGCCTCATAGTATTTCCCCAGTACAAACAGCTCCGGTGCCTGCCCGGCAAAAATCTCCCCCCTGTCCAGCAGGGATGACACATGTTTTCCGTCGCTGCTTACATAAACGGTGTCCTTCATCGGAAGTACCGGAATCACCCCGTCATGTCCCTCCAGGGCACCGACGCATTCCGTGATCAATGCCTCTGACAGACACGGACGCGCCCCATCATGGACCAGCACCGTATCATCCGTCCCCCCCGCATAGGTTAAAATGTCCCGAAGGCCATTGTAAATGGAGAGCTGGCGGTTTTCCCCCGGATTTGAAAAGCCCCTGAATTTTTTATTTATATCATACTGCTTCAGACAGCTGCGGATCGCCCCCCGCCATTCTTCCTGCGCCACGATCTGGACCGCGTCCACCAACGGATGCCGCGACAGCCGCTCCAGACAATACGACAGAAGAATCCGTCCTCCCACTTCTATATACTGCTTTGGCATATCCCCGCCGAGCCTGCTGCCAACTCCGCCGGATAAGACCAGCGCTGTGTTCATAGCCGCAGATCCCTGATATCCTTGAGGATTTCCTCGTAAGGTCTGCCCTTTCCAAACAGCAGCGTTGTTCCAAGTACAAACCCCTTCATGCCCTTTGGCGCAAATTCTAGGATACGGTCGGCGCTGCACGCGCCGTCCCAGTACATTTCAAAATTCATGTCTTCCTTTAATGCCAGGAGCTTCGTGATCTTTTTCCCCACATAAGGCAGATACATCTGTCCGGCATTTCCGGGATTGACCGACATTACAAGTACCTTTTTGACGATCCGGAGCATTTCAACCACCGTTTCCACCGATGTTCCCGGATTGATCGCGATCCCCGGTACCATCCCTGCGTCAATGATCTTCTGCAGTGTGGTTGACGGATGATACTCCGCCTCCGGGTGGATATACACCGTGTCGCCCTTTCTTAAGTTGTTTAAAAACAGATGGATCAGATTGTTGGGATGCTCGATCATCAGATGCACATCCAGCGGCTTTGATGCCACTCCAGCGATATAGCGCATATCGTTTAACGACATGGCAAAATTGGGGACATACCTTCCATCCATAATATCGATATGGAACGAATCGATCCCGCCTTCTTCCAGGGATCTTACTTCCTGCGCAAGATTCCCGTAATCTGCGCACATCATTGAGGCCGTTAATTCAAACTGCATGTTGTATTTCCCTTCTTTATCATAATGCTATCGCAATTTAAGGCTTTTCCCCTTTCACCGACTCCATATATAATAACCTTTATACTCATCGTATGCCCCTCCCAATATCATAAAATACCACTTCTTTTTTCAATCCCATTGCAAGAAGGTTTTCCCTTATTTTCTTACACAAATTAACATTTAATATTGTGATAAAGACCTTATCATATTCTGACTGTCTATTTACTAATTCTTCCGCTGAAACTACCTGCATGAAAGCCCTATCAAATTTACCGAAATTAGCATCCGCTATGATTGCTATAGAGTCCGGATACTGGCTTAAGACGGCCTGTCCAAATCCCCCGGCACCATATATTGCTATTTTAGGATCTGCAAATATCCCTGTCCGGTCCAATATATTTCGTGGATTTTTCAGCAAAGTAACAAATGTAATATACTCATTCAGCTGATTCTTCATAATATCCGATATTCCAGCCTTCAAAAAAGCTTTTTCTAAATCTCTTTGTAAATACTTTATACTTTCCGGTTTAATCGGAGCCTGTACCATGGTGCCTTCTCTTTTACAATAATGATATGGTGCATAATGGATAATCTGCACAGACCTGGCTTTTGCTGCATACTGAAATGCAGCATCGGTATCCTCCCCAAATCTTATCTCCCCATTCACTTCAATCTGCGCCCTTTTTGCAAGTTCATTTTTTATAAATTTACATACAAGATTGGGCAGTATTCCAAAATCAAAAAAAGCTCCATTACTCAGCATTCCTGGAAAAATTTCTTTCTTTAGCTGACTAGCTCCATATAATCCTTCTGCAAATTTATTTTCTTTTTTTACTATCCTGTCTGGATATTCTTCAAGCAAATCAAAAGCTATGATGTCTGGCAGACCCCTATTTATGTTGTTTACTATTTTTTCATACGCATCTATATCAATATAATCGTCCGCATCTACAAATGTGATATACTCTCCCGCCGCAATTTCCATCCCGCTTTTTCTCGCCAGTGCTTGACCCTGATTTTTCTTATGTACTACTACAATTCTCTGATCCTGTTTTGCATATTCATCACATATAGCGGAACAATTGTCCTCAGAACCATCATCCACCAAAATAATCTGAAGATCCGGATATGTCTGATTTGTGATACTATCAATACATTTCTTCAAATATTTTTCAGCATTATAGATTGGTACAATTACACTAATTAAAATATCTCCCATAATCCTATACCCGCATTCTTTTTAATATCTTTTTATATGCCTCTGCCGTTTGTTTTCTTTCTCCCCTTTTTTTTTCATCAAGCCATCCACCATTAAAATGGTGGATGGAATAAGTATTTTTAGTAATGCAGGTTTCTCCACTCATATAATCGTAAGGATGAAAATAATCTGATGAAAATACTGTCATATCTTGGATCCGCTGTGTTGTATTATCTACCGTCATTCCCTCCTCAATAAAAGGTTTTGTTTCATATACACCGCAAGTTTCCAAATTATATGTTCCATCTTCTCGAATAAACGGGATATTTTCTCTATAGTCCAGCAACTTTTTTATCATTGGGTGTTGTTTTACCGCTCCACTACACCCTCCCATATTAATATTTCCCCATTTTTCCACACCGCAAAATCCCCACTGATTTCTTAATGCATCCAATGATTTTATCAGTTCAACATCCGTATCCAGATAGAAACCACCGTAATTATATAAAATGTCCAATCTGGCATAATCCGGCACAAAACCCCATTTCTTTGCCTCATATGCCTGTTTCATATATGAATTTTTACTGACATCATAATTGCTTTCATCCCACCGCTTTATCTCATAATCCGGGCAAAATCGATGCCAGCTATCTACGCATTTTTTTAAATGATCCGGCATCTCTTTTCCCGAAAACCAGCAGTAGTGAATTACTTTGGGGATCCGTTCTTCTGAATAACTTCTTAATATGATTGCTGATCCATTCACTCTTTCCTTTACTGACAGTGCCTGTATCACCGGAATAATAACAGCATCCATCCCATTTAAATGCTCATTTTTGTCTAATGCCGCCAGTACTGCACTGTAATTACTATTTGTTATAAACAAAAAAACATTCTGCAGCAGGGAATCCAACACCTTTGGAGAACAAATTGTTACAGGTTTACCACCTACCATGATCTGTTTTCCCTGTTTTCTTGTATCGCCATCAATATAGCAGGCGATATTTTCAGACAAGTAATATCTTTCAATCATATCAGGAACCACTATTTTTCCGATCATGCCAGCTCCATATACAACGATTCTCAGTTTTTCTTTCTTTATGCGTCCTGCTATGTCTTCTAATGTAGCGTTATGTAAATGAAGCATTTGATCCTCCATCTGCGTTTCCTATTCGTTGAGTATATTTGCCCACATACTCATGTATTGGTCTCTATCCATTTTTGCGATCATTTCTTCTCTTGCCTTTTTTCCCATTTGAGGCAGGACAGTACGATTTATTCCCAGATACTCGATCTTATCTGCCATACATGCATAATCACAGATCGGTACTACAAAACCGTTCTCGCCGTCATGAACGTCTTCCAGTATACCTATTGTTTCTGTCACCACCGGAACTGCGCCATTTAACATAGCTTCCATATTTGCAATAGGTCTTCCTTCGTGATCCGAAACATTCAGCGCAATATCCTGTTTCTGCCAGAAAGCGCTTATCTTCTCCCTTGTCAGCCATCCCACCAGGGAAACATGGTCTTTTAATTTTTTCTCTGAAATAAATCTATTCATTTTGTCATAATAACTGCCCGTACCCGCTATTTCCAAACGGTAGTTGATCTTCCTTTTTTCCAGTTCCTCTATTAATTGGATCATGATATCCATCCGTTTCTGAAATTTTTCTAATCTTCCGGCATATCCCACGCGAATAGGTTCTGAGGAATTTACAGACCAGGTTCTTTGTAAAATATTTTCATACATCATAGGTATCGTCATGGAAACTACGTTCTGTTCCTGTATTCCATAAGAGATAAGTCTTTCTCGTATTCCCTGGCTTACACAAACATATTTATCTATCATTTCTCTATAGCTCAATATGTCTCTGTACATTCCATCGCATGCACCATGATCAACCATAATTATCTTATATTGTTCCGGATGATTTTTTTTTAGCAGGCATGCAGAAACCAGTAATTCATTTACTCTGGAAAATACGATAGTACATGGCGCATTTTCTCTCAATAAGTCGATACCCTTTTGAATATATTCCGGTGAGAAGACCATGGTATCCTTATAAAAGAATTCATAAATATGTGTCTCCACCTTTTTTATATTCTCCTGACCTTTGGAAGATAATAAATAAACGTGATCCCATCCAGCCTGATCACACCAGAATATCATATCTTTTAACCACGATTCCACACCACCAGGTCCCAGACCCCAGGATGCATCAAAAAAGGTCTTCCTCTCGCCACATATTAAAGCGCCGGTTTCATTCATACGCTTCTGGTAAATATCTAACACCATATCATGAAAAGACAATTGTCTGTCATATGAAATTCCATAATCCGATTTCATTTTATCCCATACGGGTTCATATTCCAATGAACTGTAAAAAGTTACGCATACATATATGAACGCATATTTCTCCAGTACCTCCGGGCTTTCAATTGTAATTCCATTTACCTTTTGTCCCCACTTGGCAGCATCACCATCTACGATGCCACATATCTGATAATCTGTGTTTTTAATTAAATCCAACAATATCTGGCAGCGTCTGCCACTTCCATACAAGTATATTTTTTTCATTCCGGTGTTTCCTGATCTTTTAATATGATCAATGTCCCTGCTCTATCTGCGATAGGAATTTTGCAAATAGTTCTGTCAATTTCTTTTTCGTATCTTTTTACTGCTTTCTTGATTCCTTCTAAGTAATACGTATTATAATCATGAACAAATATTATTCCTCCAGTCGATAGTCTTGGGTAAAAAAATCTCAGCCCTTCAAGCATTGATTCTTCCAGATCAACATCCAGCGAGACAAATGCATACTTCTCTTTTTTAGCCTCGTCTGTCAAACTCTCTGGAAAGTAGCCCTTAAATACCTTAGCCCTTTCAGGATACGGTAAATTCTTTAGCATTCTGTCAACAGAGGTCTCTTTGTGCTCTTTGATAAATCGTTCGTTACAAGTCCCCTTTTCTAGTTCCTTTTCTGCTTCCGTCTGATCAAATCCTTCAAAAGTATCAAATAAATAAATATCCCTATTACAAAAATGTTCATTGATCAGTGAAGAAAAATGACCTCTAAACACCCCTAGTTCTGCTACAACTCCAGGGACTTTTTCCCCATTGATCTGATCTGCGGCTAATTCAAAGGTTCTATATCTAAAGTAATCCTGCATGTAAATAGATCTGCCATACTTTCCCTTCTTCATATGCATAGATTTATCCACAATATCATACTCATTTGACTTCGTTAATATGAAGGGTGATTTTTCCAGCAACTCATACAATTCCTCTGAAACCAGCTTTACCCGATGATAATATTTCCTATATGGCTCCAGTGGAATGTTATCTGTTATTACAATTTTCTCTAATTCTATTTTGTTATCGGTACACTCTTCAATTATTTCTTCATAAAATTCATTCGCTATTACAATATAATCAGCCTCTTTTTGTACTTTTAACAATTCCTCAAGGGAAAATACTGGTTTTCCTTTATAAGTATAAGATGTTTCTTTTTTAGAAGAAATATATCCAATTATATTACATTCTCTGAAATAATCCATTAACATATAGTACTCTGTTCTTTCACCAATTCCCCATATGAAAATTTTTTTCATCACTTGTCTCCCAAAATTATTTTTTTCTCAGCTACTCCCTTTTTGATCAACCATTCTCGTATTGTATTACATATCTGTCTATTCTCTATAGCTATCACTATATATTCATAAGTACTGTTATCTATCTGATCAATGTTTTTTATTCTGTCATCTTCCATTATCCCTGCATCTTTGTCAACCCATAATACTTCTCTACAATATCCAGATTTTTCTAACTGCTTATAATAGGTTTTACCAACAGTACCTGCTCTATATAATATCTGTCTCTTATACACATCTGACGCTGCCGA
>OWIY01000545.1_pt1 | contig 13491 bp, 10 predicted proteins | sample 1732841 | NCBI WGS metagenome assembly OWIY01 (sample SAMN05065760, study PRJEB22554) | human gut metagenome | biome: ENVO:2100002; feature: ENVO:00000062; material: ENVO:00002003 | host: Homo sapiens | place: USA | reverse complement strand
GGCTCGGAGATGTGTATAAGAGACAGACTTTACGACGATTCAATTCTTCTTGAAAAACGGATGGAGAGTTTTTTCCTGAACCTGAACAATATTGTTTTCTTTGAAAAAGCAAATTTTTTGTTTTACCAAAAGCAGGGACAGAATTACAAAACCCATTCCATCTACACCATCAACTGGAATGATGAACAGAAACGGCGGTATCAGGAAGAATACTGCCATATGGACGATGTTCTGTCGATTCTGGACTCCGACAGCAATGTAACTTTCCTGACCAACCAGCTGTTCAATCAGGAGGTTCGAAAAAATTCTCTTTATTTTCAGGAATTTCTACTTCCCATGGGGCTGCATGATTCCATTGAAACGAATTTTTCGATTCGGAACCGGGATCTGCGGGGTGTGTTTTCCATCCACCGATCCAACGATAAAAAAAATTTCCTGCCAGATGAATTAAGCCTTGTCCGGTTATTCCAGCCGCATTTCTGCAACGTATTTAAAAATTACGGGCGGGAGCTCAACATCGGACGGGCATTTCATGTACTGGAAAATTACAACTGCATCGGAATCGGCTGTTTTGACGATAAACTGAATTTTATCGGGTGCAACACAACCTACCATACATACATGGAGAATCATGGATTTGCAGATTTATCCAACAATCCAATTTCCAACTGTTTTCGCTCTCTTTGCCGGCAGCTGCTCCGTTCCGGAAGCATCACCGGACAAAATATCGAATACAAGATGGAAAACAGCCCTTTGTTTCTGGAGGTAAGCCGCTCCCATCTTAAGGAGGGACCAGACAACGACTGCTTTGTATGTCTGTTCTTCGATTTATCCTATGTGATGGATCGTACTCTTTCCCAGATCAGCCGGGATTTTTCCCTGACGAACCGAGAAGTAAATGTTTTAAGCCTTTTACTGCGCGGCTATTCCAACGATCAGATATCTTCCACCCTCTTCGTCAGCATCCCTACTGTCAAAAAGCATCTGGCTTCCATTTATTCCAAAATGGAAATCAAAAGCCAGAAGCAAATTCTGGAACGCATTCATTTCTACGACAAATAATTTTCGCATTAATCTTGTTTAACCACGAAAAAAGGGAGTCCGCTCATCCTGCAGACTCCCTTTTTCGTGCTCCTTTTTTACTCTGGCTTTCCTCCTTGCTCTTCCTGGGTTTCTCTTTTTTCGTTCTTGATCTCCCAATGAATCAAAAATGTAAGCATTGCCCGAAGGACAATGATGGCTCCCAAAATTCCAAGTTCCGACCACTCTCGTACCACAACCGTCCTGAGTACCTCGCCGCCCATCTTAAATTCCAACGCCAGCGCAATTCCCTGTGCCAGATTCAGGCGGATCAGCTGACGCTTGTTTCGTATCCACTGAACAAAGCAGGATACCGCTGTCGAAACCAGCACAATGATTCCAAACAATTCTAGCATGACCGTGCATATCTGTACCAAATTCTCTAACAACCAGTCTAATACTTTAATTACTTCTCCCATTACCCCTTCCTTTCCAGGTATTCTTCCCTTCTCGCTTGTGCTAATTTTATCCATTTCCTGTAGCTCAGTAAATGCGTAAACCTACTGAACCGCTACAATTTTCTTTACTATACACGCCCCATTTCAAATATGCAACTTGATTTTTATTCTGTTTTCATCTTGACAATGAAACGTGAAACTGCTACAATCCAGCTATGCAAACCACATTTGATTTGTGATAAATCCATTTTTAGTATATATGTTTTATTTCATTCATAAATATTCAGGAGGTTTTGATATGTTATTTCTCAGCGAACAAGAAATGTGGCAGTCCGTCACCTTAGAGGATATCATGGACGCGATCGAAGATGCGTATGCGATTCACAAAAGCGGCAATTATAAGATGCCGGATCGTTTTATCGCACAGCGTGATAAAAATATGCTGCTCTATATGCCGTGTTTTCTGGATTCCGTCATCGGTACAAAGATGTTATCCGAATTTCCGGACAATCCCTCTCTGGGAATTCCGTATCTGAACGGACTTATGATTTTAAATGACGCAAAGACCGGTCTGCCGAAGGCGATTATGAACGGAAGTGCCCTGACCGCAATGCGGACCGGTGCGGTCGGCGGTGTCGCACTGCGCTATCTGGCTCCAGAGGATGCTGCCTCAGTTGGTCTGGTTGGCTGCGGTATTCAGGGACTACACCAGCTTCTCTACGCCTGCGAGGTGCGCCCGATCACAAATATTTATCTGTATGACGCATACGTTAAGGATCTTTCCGGCTTTATCGAGCGCTTATCGGCGCGTCTGGCATCGTTTGGAAAAAACGCCATCCTGATTCATACCTGCGCGGATACCCGTGAACTGGCTGAGCACAGCCGCGTCCTGATCTCCGCCACCCAGGCGGTCGATCCGGTCTACCCGGATGATGAAGAGCTGCTTCGTGGTAAATGCTTTGTTGCCATCGGCTCCTGGCGTCCGGAGCGGCGCGAACTGCCGGATGCAGTCTGGAAACTCGTCAAAAATGCGTACACCGAGCTTCCATATGCCTGCGAAGAGAGCGGCGATCTGAAAATTCCGCTGGAAAAGGGCGTTCTGACACAGGAGCGCGTCCACTTTATCGAGGATCTGATCGAAGATACCAAGCAGGGACATCCGCATGAGCAGAACGAGACCCGCTGCTTTAAATCCGTCGGCATGGGACTCTTTGATGTGCGGACGGCACAGCTTATCTATGAAAAAGCATTGGAAAAAGGAATTGGACAAAAACTTAATTTCTAGGAAAAATGGTTGGAATAGAAAAGGCTGTATCACCCACCGCGCACTTCCATGCGGCAGGCAATACAGCCTTTTTCTTATTGTTATATGTGCATTAATTTTCCAGCATTTTTCTGAATCTATAGACTGGCAAATTTTTCGCTCCATATTCTTCTCTACTTATTTATATAACGGATACTTCTCACACAGCTTTGTCACTTCCGCACGGATGTAATCTGCCTTGTTCTCGAAGTCGGTAGCTGCCAGCCAGATGCACTCTGCGATGACTTCCATGTCTTCTTCTTTGAGTCCACGGGTGGTAACAGCCGGAGTACCGATGCGGACACCAGAAGTAACAAACGGGCTTCTCGGGTCGTTCGGAACGGTGTTTTTGTTCAGGGTAATATATACTTCATCGCAGCGGTTCTGCAGCTCTTTACCGGAAATATCCATGCCGCGCAGATCAACTAACATCAGGTGGTTATCGGTTCCGCCGGTCAGAATCTTGAATCCCTGCTTCTGAAGTGCGGCTGCCAGAGCGGCTGCATTCTTCTTTACCTGAAGCTGATACTCTTTAAATTCTGGTTTCAGCGCCTCGCCGAAGCAGACTGCCTTGCCAGCGATGATGTGCTCTAACGGACCGCCCTGGGTTCCCGGGAAGATGGCTTTGTTGAAGTTGAACTTGTCAGCAGACTCCTTGCTTGCCAGGATCATGCCGCCTCTCGGTCCGCGCAGGGTCTTGTGGGTGGTAGTGGTTACCACGTCTGCGTACGGGATCGGGCTCATATGCTCACCCGCTGCTACCAGACCTGCGATATGCGCCATATCTACCATTAAATATGCGCCAACCTTGTCTGCGATCTCGCGGAACTTCTTGAAGTCGATTTCTCTTGCGTATGCGCTTGCACCTGCAAGGATCAGCTTCGGCTTGTGCTCAACTGCCAGACGCTCTACCTGGTCGTAATCGAGGAAGCCTTCATCGTTAACACCGTAGGACACGATGTTGAAGTAAAGGCCGGAAAAGTTAACTGGGCTTCCGTGGGACAGATGGCCGCCATGGTCAAGGCTCATGCTTAACACCGTATCTCCCGGTTTTAACATTGCCAGGAATACTGCCATGTTTGCCTGTGCGCCGGAATGCGGCTGAACGTTTGCGTACTCACAGCCAAACAGCTTCTTTGCACGCTCAATTGCGATAGTCTCTACCACGTCTACATACTGACATCCACCATAATAACGCTTTCCGGAATAACCCTCTGCGTATTTGTTGGTCAGCACGGTTCCCATTGCCATCATGACCGGCTCAGATACGATATTCTCGGAAGCGATAAGCTCCAGATTTCTTCTCTGACGTGCGGCTTCCTGTTCAATTGCCTTGCCGACTTCCGGGTCATAGTTTTCGATAAATTTCATTACCTCATTAACCATGGGCTTTGTCTCCTTTTCCGCAAATGCCCTCTCTGACACCTTTCAGGCAGTTGCTTTCCTTTGCATTTGTTGTGACACAACGATTCCCGTAAAACACAGGCCGCCACGTTGTGACAAAGGCACTGGTAAGCCCAGCGCCTTCGCGGTTATTTACGGTCGATTATAGTACAGCGGTTTCAAAGTGTCAAGCAATTATAAGGCTGTACAAAATATTGTGCGAACTTTATTTTCTGCCTATGCGTGCAGCTTATATGCTCTTACCACAATCTGCAGTGTCCGGTTTCCGTTATACTCATTGATGTCTGGGTAGTAGATTACATCCATGCTCCGGCTGTTCTTTGCTTCTTCCACAAACTTGTCTGCCTCGGTAAATACCATGGCCTCCATGGGGCGTCCCTGCTCCGTTACCACGGTCATGCGGACCGCGTTATTGTTACGGCCAAGAGCCCGCAGGCTGCGGATCCGCAGATTCTTCTGGGCGAACTGGGGCTTTTCATTGCCCTGGCCGAAGGGCTCCAGACTTTTCAGCTCGTTCACCAGCGCCTCGGATATGTACTCTAAGGGCATGGCCACATCAATCCAGATTTTCGGAATGAAATCCTCCCTCGTAAGGGTGGACTGCTCGTTTAAGCGGCGGCGGAACTCCCCTACATTCTCTTCCTTTAAGGAAAAACCTGCAGCCATGGGGTGGCCGCCGAATTTCAGAAGCAGGTCCTGCACGCCGCACAGAGCCCTGTACATGTGATAGCTTTCAATGGAGCGCCCGGAACCCTTCACACAGTCCTCTCCCTTTGTCAGAACAAAGGAAGGCTTGTTGTAGGCTTCCCGCACGCGCCCGGCAATGATTCCGGCCAGAGATTCGTGACAGTCCGGCAGATACACCACCAGCACATCATCATCCGCAAGCTCCGTATCGACCTGCTCAAAGGCCTGCTCCATGCCGGCCTGGGTCATATCCTTGCGCTCTTCATTCAGAAGCTTTAACTCAGCCGCCATTTCTTCGGCCCGCAAAGCCGCCGGTGTTCCCGCCTCGCAAAGCAGCAACTCCAATGCCAGCTGCGCGGTCTTTAACCGTCCGCTGGCATTCAGGCACGGTCCGATCACAAAGCCGATGTGATACGCCGTCAGGTTACAGATATCCAGTCCGCAGGCTTCCACCAGGGCGCGCAGTCCGGCACTGGCTGTGTGCGGGATCTGCTTTAATCCCCAGCGCACGATGATGCGGTTTTCGTCCTGCAGTTTCATGACATCGCCCACCGTTGCAATGGCCGCAAACTCCAGCATATCTTTCCACTCCTGCTCCGGAATACGGTTCTGCTCATAGAGCACCTGCACCAGCTTATAAGCTACCACACCTCCGCAGATTCCGGCAAACGGATACGGGCAGTCGTCCCGGTGGGGATTCACCACCGCATCCGCCTCCGGCAGAATCTGGCTGCCGTCCTCTGCCCGGACCACCTCATGATGGTCCGTCACAATAACGGTCATGCCAAGCTCTTTGGCCAGGCGCACCTGCTCCAGGGCCGCAATGCCATTATCACAGGTAACAATGGTGTCAATGCCGTCTTTCTTCGCCTTGCGGATGATGGACTCGTTGATGCCGTAGCCATCCCGGATGCGCTCCGGAATCTGATAGTCCACATGACCGCCGCACCGGCTTAAGCCCCGGTATAGCAGATAAGTGGAGCACACCCCGTCGATATCATAGTCACCCACAATGCGGATGCGCGCGCCCGCCTGAATCTTCTCCAGAATCAGAGAGGCAGCCTTGTCCATATCTTTCATGAGATGGGGATCATAAAGCTGATCTAAAGTTCCGTTTAAGTAACGGTCAATGGCCGTCTCCCCCTCCACATCCCGGTTCCGGATAATGCGGGCCGTGACCGGGCTGATATGAAACCGCGCCGCAATCCCGCTAAAATCTGCCCGCTTGGTCTGCAGCATCCAGATGGATTCCTGATTATTTCTCATAGTATTTGATCAATGCCTGGGTTCCCAGATCTCCCAGTCCCTCTTCCTGCAATTTCTCGTACATGCCAAGCACATATTCCAGCATGCCAAGCTTTGTATGTTCGGCCAGCGCTTCCTCGTCCGCCAGCTTCATGTCTTTGATAAAGTGCTTTACAAAGAAGCCCGGCTGCAGATCTCCCTTCAAGATGCGGGTGGCCACGTTGCTCATCTGGGCACTGCCTGCCGCTCCGGTAGAGATGGAGTCCAGCATGGTCTGCGGATCCAGTCCAACTGCATTTGCGTAAGCCAGGGCCTCGCACGCTCCGGAAAGCGCGCCCGCAATGGCGATCTGGTTGCACATCTTGGTGTGCTGGCCATTTCCGGCCTTGCCCTCATAATTGATGTTCTTTCCCATGGCCTCAAATAACGGCATGCAGGCATCAAAGTCCGCGCGGTCTCCGCCTGCCAGAATGGTCAGGGTTCCGGCTTTCGCGCCACCATCTCCACCGGTTACCGGAGCATCCAGGGCATGAAGGCCTGCTGCCCTGGCCGTCTCGTAAATCTTCACGGCCAGCTTCGGGCTGCTGGTAGTCATATCAATGGCATAGCCGCCCTTTGGAAGATTTTTCAGAATGCCATTCTCCCCGAAGTACACCCCTTCCACATCCTTCGGATAACCCACGATGCTGATCACCGCGTCACGGTCTGCCACACACTCCTTTACCGTATCGCGCCAGATGGCACCCTCCGCGATCACATCCTCCACCTTCGCTTTGGTTCTTGTATAAATGGCAACCTCAAAGCCTGCCTTCATTAGATTGCGGACCATGGATTTACCCATGATACCGACACCGATAAAACCGATTTTCTTCATAATATATTGCTCCTTTCCTGATGATTCATAGCAACAAAAAGCTTCGTCTAGTATACCATATCCGCCACCCTATTTCCACATTGCATTCAGACCGTTGATGGGATATACTGTTACTGTTCCGGCAAAACTTTCAATATACTATGTGATTTTGCCCAAACGCAATTACTAAAGGAGAGATATAAGTATGGGTAACAATAAGAAAAAATCCGACTCCGGCAACTTCCTGGTCCAGGGAAGCATTCTGGCCGCAGCCGGCATCATTGTCCGCTTCATCGGACTGCTCTACAAGATTCCCATGACCCGGGCCATCGGGGATGAGGGAATCGGTTATTACAACACCGCATACGAGATCTACAACATTGGACTGATCCTGTCCTCCTACAGTCTGCCTCTAGCTATTTCCAAGCTGATCGCGGCACGGCGTGTGCACGGAAAGAATCAGGATGTACAGCGGGTCTTTAAGGCCGGACTGCTTTTTGGTCTTGTAGCCGGCGGCCTGATGACACTGTTTTTACTGTTTGGCGCGGACTGGATCACGGTTCATATCTTCAACAGCCCCAACAGCGCCCTTCCACTAAAGGTTATGGCACCCACCATTCTGGTCTTTTCCATTATGGGCGTGGTGCGCGGCTATTTCCAGGGACTTGGCAACATGGTGCCGACCTCTATTTCCCAGGTCATTGAACAGGTGGTAAACGCGGTCATCAGTGTAGCTGCCTCCTTCGCCTTCATGCACTGGTTCGCAAACCGGGAAACCCCGGCGGCCTACGGTGCCGCAGGTGGTACCCTGGGTACCCTTTCCGGCGCGCTGGCTGCCTTTGTCTTTCTGACCCTGCTGATGTTTGTGTACCGCAGACAGAACACGAAGGCACTGCGCAAGCCTCAGGCTGACCGCCTGGAAAGCTGGAGTCATGTATACACGGCACTGTTCCTGACTCTGACTCCCATCATTCTCAGCCAGTTTGTGTATCAGCTAAGCGGTTCTGTGGATAACTCCATGTTCGGCTTCCTGATGAGTGGAAAAGGTCTCACCGAGAAAGAACGCCTTTCCCTGCTTGGTATCTACGGCGGCAAGTACCGCCTGCTTTCCAACGTACCGGTGGCTGTGGCTTCTTCCCTGGGAACTTCCATGATCCCGAGTATTGTGCGCTCCCGCGCCCAGAAAAACCGCACCGATGTCATGTACAAGATCCGGCTGACCATCAAGTTCAATATGCTGATCGCCATTCCCTGTGCCTTCGGCATGGCGGCACTGGCTTCCCCGGTTCTGCGGCTCATCTTCCGTGACAGCCGGGATCTCACCCGGAACCTGCTGATGCTTGGCGCTCCGGCCGTCATCTTCTTTTCCCTCTCCACCGTTACCAATGCGGTGCTTCAGGGCATTGACCTGATGAGAAAATCCGTCACCCACTCCGCCATCTCCCTGGTGGTTCACGCGGCACTGGTGTATGTCATGTTAAAGTACTTAAACTGGGGCGTGTATGGTCTGGTCATCGGCAATGTGACCTTTGCCCTGGTCGTATGTGTGCTGAACTGGCATGCCATCGGAAAGGCGCTGCGCTACCGTCAGGAAGTAAAGACCACCTTTCTGCTGCCCTGTATCTGCGCGGCGGTCATGGGCGTGATCGCGTTCCTGGTTTATGCGCTGGTCAATAAGGTGACCGGTTACTACCAGATCGGACTTCTGATCAGTATCCCGGTGGCCATGGTTGTCTACGGACTCCTGATCGTACTGACCAGAGCTGTGACCGCGGAGGAACTACCGGATATGCCGTTCGGAATGCGCATTCTGCGGCTGTGCCGGAAATTTCACTTAATGTAAGTCAATACAGGATTTTTTATTTTCACGCGTTGCCCTTCTCCACGCTCCGCACTGCCCACAGCACAAATCCGATGGCCAGCGCCATCTGCAGCACCATGCTCACCCCCATCCAGTGGCTGATGAGGGAATTGTCTGCCTGGTTGCCGAACCAGGTTCCTGCCTGCATCCAGCTCTGATTGCCGGCTGTCAGCCGTCCGATAACCTGGGCAAAGGTAGCAATGGGATTGACTAACAGCACATACAAAAGACCTCCGGATCCACTGCTTACGCCGCCGGATTCCGCGGATGCCAGGTATTCCCCGATCCGCATCCGGTTGATGTAAGTGACCAGGAAGTTGATGCCATAGGTTCCGGCCGTCAGCACTGCCGTCACTGCGTAAGCAGCTACCGTAGCCGCCGTGGTCCGGCGAAACAGGGCCGAACAGCACAGGCCAATGCTTCCCATGAACACCGCCGCGGCAAAGAAGCAGCAGACCAGAAGCAGCAGATCCGATGCCGTCACACCGCCGTACACAAACACCATAGCCAGGATTGGCAAGCTGGACACCACCATGAGAAACATGGTCCCCAGGGCCGCCTCCAGCTTTCCCAGAACGATGTCCGCCGGGGTCATGCAGGTGGTCAGCATCAGATCCAACGTCTGGCGCTCCCGCTCCCCGCTGATGCTCCCCGCCGTCATTGCCGGCATGATAAGAATCAGCATCAGAAATTCCAGGGATGCCACGAACATGTACAGATCCAGAAATCCCGTATACTGCACCTCTGCCGTCAGCCGTACCTGGGCCAGAGCTGAGTACATATTTAACAGTGCCACCAGAGCCAGAATCCCGTTAAACACCAGCAGAACCAGCGCCAGCTTAAAGCTTCGGGCACTCACCATGCACTCCCGTTTATAAACCGGATTCGTCTTCATAGGACAACACCACCTTTTCCTCATTGTGATCTGTGATCTGCATAAAGATTGACTCCAGGCTTCCCGGCTCCCGCATGAAACCGCGTACCGGAATGCCCGCCTCAATCATCTGTTTTAACAGTTCACTCTCCCGGTGCTCATCTCCGGTAAAGCCCACCATAATATCCTTCTCGCAGATGGAAATGGTACGCACCATAGGACTTTCCTTTAAGAAAGCCAGGGCCTTTTCCATCTGGTCATGTACACTGATGATGATCTGCTTGGAGGTGTAGATCCGCTCCATGATCTCATCCATACTGCCGGAAAGGACCATCTTCCCCGCGTCGATGATGCCGATATCCGTGCAGAGCTCCGAAAGCTCTGCCAGGTTGTGAGAGCTTAAGAGAATGGTCTTTCCCTGCTCATGCAGCTCCCATACCATTTGCCGGAATTCCAGGTGCGTCCGCGGGTCCAGTCCGGCCGTGGGCTCATCCATGATCAGAAGCTCCGGGTCGTGGATCAGGGCCCGGGCCAGACAGAGCCTCTGCTGCATTCCGCGGGACAGCCCGTCTACAAAAGCATCCATGCGCTCTCCCAGCCCTACCTGTTCCAGAAGACTTCGGGCGCGTTTTCGTGCTTCAAAGCCCTCCAGATGATAGCAGGCCGCAAAAAATTCCATATATTCCGACACCTTTAAATTGTCATACAGGCCAAAGTGATCCGGCACATAGCCGATCCGCATACGCAGGCCCATGGTGTCGGCCAGCATATCTTTTCCGTCCAGCTCCACCGTTCCCCGGTCCGGCTTTAAAAGACCGGTCATGATCTTGATGGTAGTCGTCTTTCCGGCGCCGTTCGGGCCCACAAAACCAAACAGGGCGCCGTCCTTTAGCTCCATGTCCAGTCCGTCCAGGGCATGGTAATTTCCGTATTTTTTATGTAATCCCTGAATCTTTAACATCAGCGTTCCCTCCCTGCTACCATCGGCATCGGAAGCTGAATAGCATCAAAGCCGCCTCCGTTGTAGGCATAGCGTACCGTCAGCGTGTTGCCCGGAGACAGGTAGGCCTTCAGCTGTTCTACATCTAACGTCGTTCCATCCAGATCCATCTTGTCAAAGTTGCCGGTCGCGTAGTTATAGAAATAAATGCTTCCGGTAAAAATGTGGCTTAAGCTGCTGCCGGTTCCTGCGAATTCTTCTGACACATTTTCGAAAGTCAGGCTTTCCACATCAATATCCGTTCCGAACTGATACTCCAGGGTCAGCGGTTCCGCGCCGCTCATGGAGTTGGTCTCGGCATCATAGCTGCCGCCCAGCACCTTTGGTGTCTTCATGAGCACAGAACGGTAGATGGAACTGTCTTTGGAAGCATTGACCGGTACCGTCTGGGTCAGCATGGTAATTCCATAGGTCTCCTCGGACGGATTCTTTAAGAACCGGCTTTCCTCCTTCTGGGTACTGAAGGCAATGACCCGGGCGTCTGCTGTATAAGCGTTTAAATAGTTATCGAGATAGAAACGGGTCAGGTTGGAACGCTCCAGTGCCAGCATATAATTTTTGTCGCGGATATCCGCGGCTGCGTAGGCATCCTCCCCGGAGATATGCTCCGCAGCCAGATAAGAGTCACCAAGCGGGTAGCGGAGCAGCTCATAGTCCGCCAGGTTTTTGGTCTCGCCCGGCTCCATGCGTCCGATCTGGACCATATTTCCATATAATACCAGGGTTGCGTTTTCAATCGGATATGGGAACTGGTTGGTCAGCGTCCCCTGGATCTGTCCCTCAAAGTAATCCACCTCGCCCGTGATGCCCACCCGGTCCGTATTTTCTGTGCGCCGTTCCAGGCGGAAATAGCGCGGAGTAAATGCGGAAATGTTCTGGCCCTTCACCGTCAGCGTATCTTCCCCGGTGCGGATCGCGATCTGGTACGGCTCATCCACATCCAGAGACTGTCCGCCCACGGTATACTGACTGCTTCTTGTGATGGGAAGCAGGCGGTAGCCCGGATCCAGTTCCACGGTGTACGGGCGGTTGTAAGGATTCCGGATATTGATATAGGTCGTATCCGTGATATAATCATCGGTCACATCCTGGATTGCCGCATAGGTGTAGAACGTAGAGCGGAAGCGGGTCGGCATGCCAAGCACATACACAAGAGCCGAAAAGCCAAGGGCCACGATCACCACACCCTTGCGGTACATATTCTGAAGGCCCCGGCCGCGCAGAAACAGATAAAGCCCCGGTCCCAAAATGATCAGATACAGGCCGGTTATCCCCACATAAAGCCAGAGGTTCGGCAGCTTATCCACATCTCCGGTGTTAATTAACCCCTGAACAGCCCAGAACCGGCCGGAGTTGCCACTGTAAACCACCTCGGCCAGCTGATTGATGCGCTCCTCACCAAGTAAATTGGTAAACAGGTAATCCACATAGGAGGTCTGCTTTTCACAGAAAGCCGCAATGTCGCCCAGATCAAAGGCAGCTACAGCCACCAGTCCCTGCTCCTTCACTGCCGCTGTCAGAAGCGGAAAACCGTTGCTGGAGAGGATCACATTGCCGCCATGAAGCGGTACATCCACACAGGAAATAGCCAGCATGCCGGCTCCCGGCTCATTCACCGCAGTGAAGTCTTCCGCCAGGTTGATATGCGTGATGTTGGGTGTTCCGTAAGAATCATCCAGAAGCTCCGGCGCAAAACGGCCCAGGGTATCATCTACCCGGTCACCGGTTCCCAGGATCAGCACACCGCCGTCCTGAACCCAGTTCATGATTGCTGCCGTCTGCGTTCCGGAAAGATCGCGGAGCTTATAATTATTGACCACCAGCACATCAAAAAGGCTTAAGCCCACCTCATCCTCCGGAAAGTCTGTGCCATCCAGCTCAAAGGTACGGGTACGCAGGGTACTGTAGTTGATGCCAACGCCGTTTAAATAATGAAGCTCCCACGGGGCGTCCGAAAGCACACCCACAAACAGCTCCGGCACATCCCGGCTCACATTCAGCTTCACCTTGCGGCTTAAAAGCACATTGTCGGAATCATCTGCCAGAGACAGCACCAGTTCATCGGCTGCCGTACCCAGCGGAATGTAGTAGCGCGTCGTTTCGCTGCCCTTCGCCTCTATCTCTACGCCGTAATCGTAGCGGTATACCGTCTCATCGGATTCTCTTGTTTTAATTTCCAGGGTTCCCTCTACCGGAGTCTCCTGGTTATTCTGTATGGTGACATTTACCGGCAGGTAACGCCCGCCCTTGGCGCTGTCTTCATAGCCATAGCTTACATCCATGCTCACCGGATCATCCTGCGCCCAGGCCGGAGCGCAAAAAGCCAGACCACCCAAAAAGCCGGCAGCCGCAAAACAGACTGCTGCCTTTTTCAGGGGTCTGACCATCCGGATGCCTGAAAAAATTTTTTTATTCATCCACATCAGAGTTCTCCAAAATGTTCCTTATCTACATCAAAATCCACCTGCAGGGTTACCGTGAACACGGTGCCGTTCAAATCACTCTTCACCGTGATGGTTCCGCCATGCATGTCTACAATGTTTTTTACGATGGCAAGTCCCAGACCGGTTCCTCCGGTATGGGTGGAGCGGGACTGCTCGACCCGGTAGAACTTGTCAAATATCAGCGGAAGCTCCTCCGCCGGGATCACGTAACCGTAGTTGGTCACGGAAACCTGTACCGTATCGGTATCGGCCATGACCTTCACCAGGATCCGTTTGCCCTCCGCGCCGTACTTGATCTGTCTCTTATACACATCTCCGAGCCCACGAGACTAGCGCTCATCT
>OWIY01000525.1_pt1 | contig 13714 bp, 16 predicted proteins | sample 1732841 | NCBI WGS metagenome assembly OWIY01 (sample SAMN05065760, study PRJEB22554) | human gut metagenome | biome: ENVO:2100002; feature: ENVO:00000062; material: ENVO:00002003 | host: Homo sapiens | place: USA | reverse complement strand
AGATGAGCGCTAGTCTCGTGGGCTCGGAGATGTGTATAAGAGACAGGGTCAACAGGATGCCGAAGGATCAGGCAAAGGAAAAGGCTCTGGAGCTTTTAAAGCTGGTCGGCCTGACCGAGAAGGCAGACGTGTATCCGGGTAAGCTTTCCGGCGGACAGAAGCAGCGTATTGCCATTGCGCGGGCGCTGGCCATGGAGCCGAAGATCATGCTGTTCGATGAGCCGACCAGCGCACTGGATCCGGAGATGGTAAAAGAGGTTCTGGAGGTAATCAAGGGCCTGGCCCACACCGGGATCACCATGGCGCTTGTTACCCATGAGATGGGCTTTGCAAGGGAAGTCTCCGACCGCATCTGCTTCATCGATAACGGGCAGATCGTGGAGGACTCCAACCCGGCCGAATTCTTTTCAAACCCGAAGAGCGAGCGTGCACAGAACTTCCTCGAGAAGGTGCTGTAGATCATATTGCAGAATGCCGGACGGCAGTGCGTACAAAAATACGTACTGCCGTTTTTGCATAAAAGATTTGACATTCCTGCCGCGACAGGATATAGTATCTTAATACATTGCTGTTTTCCGGCCGGGCAGACTGCAATGGATAAAAAGAAAAAAGGCAGGGATGTTATGACTGTTTACCAGGAATTACAGTTAAGCTCCGCAGGATCGAAGAATCTGATCCGGCGGTCAGAAAATAAAGAAGAAAAAAAGCGTCATATTTTTATTTATAACGCGAAGGTGTATCTTGTGGTAGCGTTCTGCTTTGCGGTGGTGACCGCCTTCAGCCTGCTGTTTGGTTCAGCCAACAGCATCGCAGGCGTGGTGGTGCTTCTGGCTCTTCTGGTGCTGCGTCAGGCAGATTTCGGAATCCGCACGTCGCACGGACTCATCTGTATCGGATTGATCTTCGGCGTGCTGATCGCAGGTCCGCGCCTCTCCAATATGCTGCCACCGGGATATGCGTTTTTTACAAACTGCATCTTCATCATGATTCTGATGGTGCTGGGCTGCCACAATGTGATCATGTCGAATCATTCTACATTCGTTCTGAGCTATTTGCTGCTTCAGGGCTACGATGTCAGCGGAGCCGATTATGAAAAACGTATCGTGGGACTGCTTTTGGGAATGGTCATCTGCATGGCTGTATTTTATAAAAATCAGAGACTGCGTCCGTACCGCAGAAGCTTTCTGGATCTGTTCCGGGAATTCCATTTCCGTTCGGCAAGAAACTGGTGGTATATCCGTATGACGCTGACGGTCTCCACGGCACTTCTCATCATGAATCTTCTGGGAATTTCCAGAGCCATGTGGGCCGGAATTGCCTGCATGTCCGTGTGCCTGCCATTTTCCGGGGATATGCAGCCAAGGGCGAAAATCCGTGGCTTATACAATGTTCTGGGCTGTGCGGTATTCGCTGTTTTATATTTTCTGCTGCCCCAGTCACTGCATCCATATCTGGGCATTTTGGGCGGAATTGGTGTCGGTTATTCTGCCGGATACGCATGGCAGACGGTGTTTAATACCTTCGGTGCACTTTATATTGCGTCCGGGGCCTTTGGACTAGTGGGAGCCATTGTCTTAAGAATCGGGACCAACGTGGGAGCAGCAGTTTATACCATGCTGTTAGATCAGATCTTAAACCGGCTGTTTGGCCGCGAAATGAAAAGGAGAGAAGGCTATGTTTGAGAGAGTCGAGTATACCGTAGCAAGAATTGACGGAGATTACGCATATTTACAGCGGGTGGACGATCCGTCCGCAGAAGAAAAATGCGTGGCAAGAGCGTTGCTTCCGGCAGAGATCAGCGAAGGCTGCCGCGTAGCGTATGAGATGCTGGAGTACAGTATGGCATAAAAGTGAATAAACGGTATAACCCCTCAGAGTTCTTCATAGACTGTAAAAAAGAATTCTGAGGGGTTTTCTTTTGAAGGATTATATCGAAGAGCGGGCCGTTGCCATTGCCAATTACATCATAGACCACAATGCCACGGTGCGGCAGACGGCGAAGAAATTTGGGATAAGCAAGAGCACGGTCCACAAGGACGTCACGGACCGGCTGGAGTACATAAATCCGGCGCTGGCAGCCCGGGCCAGGATCGTCCTGAACATCAACAAATCGGAGCGCCATATCCGCGGCGGCATGGCCACCCGGGAGAAATATCAGCACCGCGTTGCTATCTGCAGCCGGGAGGAGGAATCGAGATAACAAAAATGAGCGGCGTGTTCAGTCATGCCGCTCATTTTCGTTGTCCCAGGTTTCGCAGAACCGTGCCGCAAAGGAAGGTTCTTCTCCTGCCGCGTAAAGATGGGAAATATCCCCAAAGGCGTTGGCCCTAAAGCTTGCGATGCCCTGCCGCCGTTCTTCGGTATAGATGGTGGTGACGGAGGATGGTGCCGCGCACAGGCCGTGCCACAGCGGCATCGGGGAAACGTGCAGCAGGTGGCTTAACAGCACACATTCCACGCCGAAGTGGCAGAACAGCACGATGGTATCGCGGTTTGGTCGGACAGCCCGGTAGTACAGGCCTTCGCGTTCATAGCCGTGAAATGCCAGGAGCCGGTCAAATTCTTTGGTAACCCACTTGTATTCCTGCTCTGCATTCACAGAACGCATGGCATCCGTGTGATACCATTCCTCCGGGTCATAGTAGCGGAGTTCTTTTGTCCAGATTTCCGGCAGCCAGTCCCAGATGCTGGTGCTGCGGTCCATGCCGGGCTTTACAATGCGGGGAGAAAACTCCCGGAGCCATTCCTTTGTCTCAGCAGTGCGCCCCAGCTTCTTTAAAGTCAGGGATGCGGTATCCTTCGCCCGCCCCAGCGGCGAAACATAGTAGGCATCTGCCGGAGTTTTTACAAGCCGTTCAGAAAGCAGTTCCGCTTCCTTCCAGCCGGTGGGAGTCAGGGAGTCAATGGAGTAGTCCGGGTCAGCGTGTCTTACGATTACAAGTTTCATGAAGAGTTCCTTTCATGCTTTATCCAAGCTTTACTTTACATTCTTTCTTATAGCAGGCAATGCCGTATTTGATGATGGTTTTCATGCCGTCTTCTTCCAGGCTGGCGGCATATTGCTGGTCTTCAATCTGTGCAAGTGCTTTATCGCAGGCAGCATCCAGATTTCTGTCATCTGCATATTTCAGTTCAATCACGATGCCAATGCGGTTTTCTGGTATTTTGATCAGAATATCACTGTAACCGATTCCGGATTCTGCATTGGATTTTATGATCCAGTTTTCTTTAAAGCGGAGCAGGCCCAGAAGAATTCCATGATAAAAGTTTTCCTTTTTCTCTTTCGTGGCATTGTCGCGGACACTGATCATATTCCAGAGATAGTCATCAAACAGCGTTTCAATCACGGCAGCATTCCTTTCAGGAAATGCGCTGCAGAAGGTGGAAATGGTTTCTTTATTGGCTCTGGATGTTTCCTTAAACCAGATGCGGATCTGATCGATAAACAGTCTCCGGATTTCCTGGTTGGGAATCATGAGCTGGTATGGATTGTCACGGATTCCGCTTTTGGTTGTCAGATATCCGGTAGTGAAAAGTACACTCCACAGATTTTCAATGCTCTGATCCAGTTCATTGTAAGTCAGTTCCTGGTGAATGTCTTTGGAAATGGATTTCCCGGCAATCAGGTCTTCCATTTCGTTTCGGGTCTGTGCGCCAGCCATGTCAATAAATCTGCGCACAATGGCATTGCCGCTGGTGTTCAGCCAGTAGTTCTGCGGCGGGAGTGCGGGATCACTCAGGTGATCTGCACAATAATTGATGACATCCCATGGGCAGTACACATCCATATTTCCAAAATGATAGCCGTCATACCAGGTCCGGACTGTTTCATAATTTGATTCCAGGCCATAGTAATGAAGCAGTTTTTTTACATCGGAATCGGTAAAACCAAAATATTCATCAAAAGCGGTGCTGGTGATGGAGTAAATCTTAAAATTGTTGAGTCCAGTAAATACGCTCTCTTTTGTGATGCGAAGACATCCGGTCAGCACAGCAAATTTCAGGCTGTTGTTTGTTTTCAATGCATTTCCAAGCATGGTGCGGATCAGGGAAATCATTTCGTTGTAGTAACCATGCTGAAAGGCTTTATCGAGTGGAACATCATATTCATCAATGAGAATGATGACTTCCTTCTGGAAATGTTTGGCAAGGAGCAGGGATATATTGCGCAGGGCAGCAGGAAGGGCTTCATTTGGCATGGAAAAAATACCATTTTCTACCTGTACATAGCCGCGGTAAAGGTCCTTTTCCGTGTCTGTCAGATTTGTACTTTCAGCCAGAAATGGAAATCTGGCCGCTTCCATGCCGATGATATCTTTCATGGCAGCAACAGCGTCTGCGTATGTCTGCCCGTCGACGCCCTTCAGTGTTATGGAAATGACAGGAAACTGCCCCATATAGGCATCACACAGCGCAGTGTTTTGGAAAATATCCAGACCGTCAAAGAGCATTTTATTGCATCCAATCTCAAAGAAATTCTGCAGCATGCTCATATTCAGGGATTTTCCAAAGCGGCGTGGTCGTGTGAACAGATTTACTTCGCTGGGGTTCTTTAACAGCTGCTCAATCAGACGTGTTTTATCCACATAGTAAAAGCCGCTGGTTCGTATTTTGGAAAAGCTTTCGATTCCAATAGGAAGATTCAGTTGGTCGCGCAAAAGATGGATGCCTCCTTTCCAGAATGTTTTCTGTCATTCCATTTTACCATTTCAGCCCCGCCGAAACAAGCAATAGATTTTTTCTTGTGTATTCGCTACATATGGTCTAAAATGGAGAAAGAAAAAATTCCAATACGGAGGATCCCCAATGAAAAACATCTTAGTTGCTATGCCATTCAACGATACGCACAAAGCTTATATCGAAAAAATCGGAACTGACTGCGAGTTTCACTATACCACCATCAAAACTGCCACAGCGGAAGAAGTAAAGGCAGCGGACATCATTTTTGGCAATATCAGCCCGGAGCTTGTGAAGCAGAATGACCATCTGGAGTGGATGCAGTTAAATTCTGCAGGCTCTGACCAGTACTGCAAGCCGGGAGTCATCGGTCCAGATACGATTCTGACCTGTGCCACCGGTGCTTATGGTCTGTCTGTTTCCGAGCATATGGTTTCCATGTCCATGATGCTTTGCCGCAAGATGGATTTATATATGAAGAATCAGGTTAACCACGAGTGGAAGGAAGAGGGCAGCGTAACATCCATCTGGAATTCCACCACACTGGTAGCAGGTCTTGGTGATATCGGAAGTGAGTATGCAAAACGCATGAAGGCGCTGGGAAGTCATGTTATTGGTATTCGCCGCAACGTGGCAGAGAAGCCGGATTTCATCGACGAACTCTACACCATGGACCAGCTGGATGAGGTTTTACCGAAGGTGGATTTCGCGGTATTTATTCTGCCAAGTACCCCGGCAACCCATCACATCATGGATGAGCGCCGCCTGCGCCTCATGAAGCCGGGCAGTTATCTCATCAACGCAGGACGCGGCGATGCAGTGGACTGCGATGCGTTAAATAAAGTCCTGCGCGAGGGCGGTGCGCTGGCCGGTTGTGCGTTAGATGTAACCGAGCCGGAGCCGCTTCCAGCAGACCATCCGCTGTGGGATGCGCCGCGTACCATCATCACCCCCCACAGTGCCGGAAAGTTCCATCTGCAGGAAACCTTTGAGCGTATTGTCCGGATCACCGGAGAGAATCTGAAGAAGTATCTGGATGGAGAGAAGGATAAGATGCGCAATCAGGTAGATGTGAAGACTGGAAACCGGAAATAATATCATGAAGTACATGCATACATTCTGTCCCGGAAGAATAGGTTATTACTATCAAATTTTTTCGGGGAGGCTGTTATGGGAAAGAAAAAAAGCGGAAAGGTGCTGTTGGTGGCGGCTCTTCTGGCCTGGGTCTTCGTGGTGCGGTTTCTGACGGCCTGCAGCGTGGAGAAGGATGACCTGAAAAAGGTGCGTGACCTGGAATTCACCGTAGTCGGGGAGACAGATCTTCCAGAGGAGCTTAAGCAGGTGATCGGGGAGAAAAAGACGGCACCGTTTAAAATGACCTACACCGATGATCAGAATCTTTACATAGCAGTGGGCTACGGGGAGCAGGAGAACGGGGGCTACAGCATTTCAGTGAGGGAGCTTTACCTGACGGAGAATGCAATCGTGGCAGATACGGAGCTTCTGGGACCGGAGAGCGCGGAACAGACCGGAGCAGAAAAATCGTATCCGTACATTGTCGTAAAAACCGAATATCTGGAGGAACCGGTTATATTCCAGTGATTTACTAGGAATTCTTCTGCAGGCACTTGTATTTCTTTCATATCATATGGTAAAATAAAAGCTAAAATTCTAACGTATATTGCGGAGGCCTGGGAATATGATTTTGAAAGATATCTGGATGGATGTAAAAGCCGTACAGGAGCGTGACCCGGCAGCGCGGAGCGCCCTGGAGGTGCTTCTTCTCTACCAGGGCGTGCATGCCCTGATCTGGCACCGGTTTGCCCACTGGTTTTATAAGCACCACATGTTTTTTATTGCGCGCCTGATCTCTCAGATCGCGCGCTTCTTTACCCTGATCGAGATTCATCCCGGCGCACAGCTGGGGCATGGCATTTTAATTGACCATGGCTGTGGCGTGGTTATCGGTGAGACAACGGTAGTCGGAGATAACTGTACCATTTACCAGGGCGTTACCCTGGGCGGTGTCGGCCTGAACAAGGGAAAACGTCATCCTACTCTGGGCAACAATGTCACCGTAGGCTGCGGCGCCAAAATTCTGGGCGCTTTCGAGGTCGGAGACAACTGCCAGATTGCGGCGAACGCGGTTCTGTTAAAACCGCTGGACAACGATACCACGGCAGTGGGCATCCCGGCGCAGCCGATTAAGGTGGCAGGTGTTCCCATTGAAAACCGAAAAAGAGCGGTGACCGTGGAACATTTTGAGAAGATGGAACAGCGCGTGAAAGAACTGGAGGCGGAGCTGGAGCGTCTGAGAGCGGAACTGGCAGAGAACTCCGGGGAAAACTGAGCAAAGCGCCTGGGTTGGCGCGGTATCATAAAAAGAGAAGCACTCACATAGACTTTCTGTAAAGGGTTTCTGATATGGAAAGAAAGGTGGGTGCTTTTTTATGCTGGAACTGGAAAAACAGAATCTGCGCAGAAACCGTCTGAAAAGCCAGACGGGAACGCAGGTAACCCTGGATGATGATTTTATTGTTCCGGATACGATGAGTGATATGGCTGAGGTGATCCTGGATTCCGGAATCATCCAGCTGGAGCCGGTGAAGGTGCAGCGGGAGCGGATCACAGTGCGGGGAAAGCTGGATTTTCATGTGCTTTACCGGAAGGAAGAGGGCGGCCTGCAGGCCCTTGGAGGGTCAATTCCCTTTGAGGAGGCCATAAACGTGCCGGATCTGGATGAGAAGGATTATGTCAGTGTCTCTTGGCAGCTTGAGGACCTGAATACGGAAATGATCCATTCCAGAAAGCTTGGGATCAAGGCCATTGTGACGCTGGAGGCGAAGGCAGAAAGCCTGTATGATACAGAGGCAGCCGTGGATGTGCGTGGGGAAGATGATGAAATCCATCTCCAGGTAAGGCGGGAGCGGATTCCGGCAGCGGCCATTGCCCTGCGCAGAAAAGATACCTATCGCTTAAAGCAGGACATCACGCTTCCGGGCAGCAAACCGGTCATCGAACGGATGCTGTGGACGGAAATGAAGCTTGCCGGGTGTCAGGCAAAGCCGCTGGACGGTCAGATCCATCTGGAGGGAACCCTGATGGTATTTGCCCTCTATGAGGGCGGGGAGAGCGGTATGGTCCAGTGGGTGGAGGAAAGCATTCCGTTTTCCGGTGAAGTGGAGATGCAGGGTGCCGCTGCGGATATGATACCGATCATCGGCCTGAAGCTGATTCACCGTGATCTGGAGGAAAGGCCGGATTACGACGGGGAGATGCGGGAGCTTTCCGTGGACGCGGTCATTGAGCTGGATGTGCGCCTTTATGAGGAACAGGAGCTGGAGCTTCTGCAGGATTTGTATGCCACAAACCGGGAAATTGTTCTGGACACTGGTGAGGCGGTCTTTGACCAGATCCTGACCCGCAATTTCGGAAAATGCCGCGTTGCGGAAAAGGTGGAGATGGAGACGGATCCCAGGGTGCTGCAGATCTGTCACAGCAGCGGCAGCGTAAAGCTGGACGGGGTGGAGGTCCGGGAGAACGAGCTGGCGGTGGATGGTGTTCTGGAGGTGAAGCTTCTGTATCTGACAGATGAAGACGCAAGGCCGGTGCAGGCTGCGACCCGCCTGGTGCCCTTCCATTATGAGGCAGAGACGCCTGGTATCACGGAGGACAGCATCTGGTACCTGGAGCCGGGGCTGGAGCAGCTTACCGCGGTTATGGCGGGAGGCGGACAGGCGGAACTGCGCGGAGTGATCACGCTGGATCTGTTTGTTTTGCAGCCGGAGACAAGACAGATAATCCTGCAGGCTCAGGTTCATCCTGTGGACACAGAAAAAATGAAAGCCATGCCTGGTATTGTCGGTTACCTTGTACAGCCGGGAGATAGTCTGTGGGATGTGGCGAAGCGTTTTCATACTACAGAAAAATCCATACTGGAGGCCAATGAATTGCCGGGGGATGCCATCAAAGCGGGAGACTGCCTGATTCTGGTGAAAGAAATTTAAGGTGTCGCGCACAAAAAAGAAAAAAATGCGTATGATGTAGTATAAGACATCGCTGGTCACTGCATCAGGCTGGTGCTTTTTATAGATCAGGGAGACCTGGGCGGCGCATGCTGTACTTGCAAGCAGCATCTGCCGCCTACATAGCGTTGCGCGGGAGCGTTTCTTATGGTACGATGATAGCCGTAGTACAAAGGGGAAGAACGATGTCAGAAGAAAATTATACCTATATTCTGGAGTGCGCGGACGGCACCCTCTACTGCGGATGGACAAACCATCTGAAGGAGCGGGTGGCGGCCCACAATGCCGGAAAGGGTGCCAAATACACAAAAAACCGCCGGCCTGTGGTGCTGAAGTATTACGAAACCTTCAGCACGAAGCAGGAGGCCATGCGGCGGGAGTGGGCGGTCAAGCAGTTAAGCCGGAAGGAAAAACTGGCTCTGATCGGACAGTTTGAAGAGCAGAAGATGTCAGAACAGCAGTAAAAAGCCGCCGGCCCCAAAAGAGCAGGCGGCTTGACTGATTCAGGCCACGAAGGCGTACATCATGATGTAGTGGCAGAGACTTCCGCCCATCACGAACAGGTGGAAGATCTCATGGGAGCCGAAGTAACGGTGTTTCTGGTTGAAGATCGGCAGCTTCAGGGCGTAGATCACGCCGCCCACGGTGTAGATGATGCCACCCGCCAGAAGCCATACGAAGGCCTGGCGTGGAAGGGCCGCGATGATCTTTCCAAAGGCCAGCACGCAGACCCAGCCCATGGCAATGTAGATCAGGGAAGAAAACCACTTGGGGCAGGTGATCCACAGCGCGTTGATGAGGATGCCCACGGCGGCAATGCCCCATACCAGTGCCAGAAGGAGCCAGCCGGTGCGGTCGCCCAGAACCAGCATGCAGACCGGCGTGTAGGTCCCGGCAATCAGGATAAAGATCATCATATGATCTGCCTTGCGCAGCATACGGTTGATCTTCGGTGAGATATCAAGCGTATGGTAGATGGTGCTTGCCGCATAAAGCAGTATCATACTGGTGATAAAGACGGTAAGAGCCAGTACATGGCTGGAGCCGGGTTCCTGCGCAGCCTTGATGAGGAGCGGGGAAGCGGCACACAAAGCCAGGATCATGGCAATAAAATGAGTCAGGGCACTGCCTGGATCTTTGATTTTCAGAGTCATAAAGATTCCTCCTTAAAAAACAATGTAGTTTTGAAAACTACGTTTAACTGTTTTCTATACTATACAGCGGCGGGGAGAAAAATGCAAGGCTTTTTCTGGAAAAACTTTGAAAATCAAACTATCTGACAAAATATACCAAAAAGGGAGAACGGCATGCTGAATATACTATATGAAGATGAAGCAGTTTTAGTGGTATGGAAACCGGTGGGAATGGAGTCCCAGTCCGGCCGGGGTTTTGATGCGGACATGGTGAGCGAGATCAAACGGTATTTATCCACAAAAAAGGCGGTGGATAATCACAACTTGTCCACAAAGCCTGTGGAGCCTTATGTGGGAGTTATCCACAGACTGGATAAGCCAGTCAGTGGTGTTATGGTGTATGCCAAAACGAAAAACGCTGCTGCGTCGCTGAGTAAACAGGTAGCGGAAGGGAAGATGCACAAAAAATACCTTGCGGTACTCTGTGGAAAACCTGTGGATAATGTGGAAAAGTATGTGGATTATCTGTTGAAAGACGAAAAGGAAAACACTTCCCGGATTGTGGATATGGGGATAAAAGGTGGAAAACGTGCGGAGCTCATTTGCAGGGCGCTTGAGACAAAGCCTGTGGAACCGTATGGGGAGCTGACACTGGCAGAAATCGAGCTTCTCACGGGGCGCCATCACCAGATTCGGGTGCAGATGTCAGGCCACGGTCTGCCACTCTGGGGAGATAACCGCTACAATCCTGCTTTCCAGAAAGGAGATGCGGCAATGTCAGGATCCGCGGCAGAGCGTGCGGCAGAAACCGGCGGGCAGGAACAGATGGAGAAAAAGAAGCGGGAATCTGGCCGCATCCCGCTTCGTGAACGGCGCAGGAGCGGCACAGGACGCAGTGGCCGCGCTCTCCGTGTGGATGTAGCTCTGGCAGCGTATGAACTGGCCTTTACTCATCCGGAAACCGGGGAGAGCATGATCTTTCAGCACAACCCGTCTGGTGGCATTTTCCGCCAGTTCCAGATGCCCGGGCAGCAATGAGTCCATGAAAACAGCCAGTATATTCTGTGCCCGTATAAATCCGGAAAGAGCGGGCAGACTAGAGAATGTACAAAGGAAGTACAGATCAAAAAGCAGGTGAGTCCATGGGTAAACCGACCGAGGTACTAACGATAACTCCATTTACATATGAAAAAAAATGTCGTATACTGGTACTGCTTCACGAAATGAAAAGAAACAGGAGGCAGGATTATGACATTTACCTATCCTGCGGTGATCACACCGCATAAAGACGACGATGGTTTCCATATCGTATTCCCGGACCTGGAACTCTGCGAAGGAGACGGTCCGGATTTAGAGGATGCTCTGGATGATGCCAGAGAGGCAGCCTACAACTGGCTGATGCTGGAACTGGAAGAAGGCGGAGAGTTCCCGGCACAGAGCCATGAGGAAGATATTGAAGTTCCGGAGGGCGGATTTGTACGCCGCATTATTGTGCGGATCAAACTGCTGCCGGACAGCGACTGATCAGAACAAAACTGGCCGGGCTGCTTGCAAAAGCCACAGCCAGTTTTATGCTGGATACAATAGGAGGAGTTGAATCATGAGATACACTGTAAAACCACACGACGTGTGCCCGACATCCCTGTCTTTTGACCTGGAGGGCGACGTAGTAAGAAACGTAGAATTTACAAGAGGCTGTAATGGCAACTTAAAGGCCATCAGCAAGCTGGTGGACGGCATGACCGTAGACCAGATCTACAATACGCTGCACGGCAATACCTGTGGCTACAAAGATACATCCTGCGCGGACCAGCTGGCCCAGGCAGTGCGCCAGTGCTACGAGGAGAGCCAGAAATAATCAGCTCATTTCCCGTGCAAGACGCAGGAATTCCTGCATTTCTTTTGTGACCCATTTATCTTTATGGTAAAAGATCTGCCGCCAGGTCTGCATCTGAAATCCGCGGACCTTAAGCGCGGTCAGCCGTTTCTGTTCTACTTCCCGCCGGATGGTAAATTCCGGCAGAAACGAGATCCCTGTATTTTTTAGAAGCATGTGAATAATGAATTCGGTACTGCCGATTTCCAGAAACGGCCGGATAAAACGGTCTGTAGATGCCAGATACTGTTCTAACATATGACGGTAGCTGGCATCTTTTTCTGTGAGCAGAAACGGAAAACGCAGCACTTCCTCCAGCTCCAGTTCCCGGTTTGCCCTGGCCAGCTCATGATCCGGAGAAGCCACGAAGATATTTTCCTCCGGCTCTTCCAGGGTCTTGCACCAGCGGCTGTCGTAGATGCGCCGGTCTAAGAGATACACGATATCGATGGCATTTTCGTTCATCCGGTTTAACAGAACATCCGGGGAATCCGTGACAATGCTGATGGTGACCTCCGGATAGAGCCTGTGATATTCGGACAGCAGATCCGGAAAGATGGAGGCACAGATGGACTCAATGGTGCCAAGACAGAGCTTGCCATTTAAGGTGGAAGCATCGGAGACCGCGCCCCTGGCCTGCGCTAAGTCCTTCTGGATGGCAACTGCGTACTGATAGAAAACCTGCCCCTGATGGGTCAGGGAAATCTGTTTTCCGATGCGGTCAAACAGGTGAACGCCCAGCTCATTTTCGAGCTGCTTGATCTGGATGGTGACCGCGGCCTGAGAGTAGCCAAGCTGCTTTGCGGCCTTGGAAAAACTCTGGTGCTGTGCCACCTGGAGAAAGGTACTGATTTCACGAAATTCCATAAGAATCCCTTCTTTCATCATTAAAAAATTTTAAACGATATGATAAAAACTTTAAATTTTACATTAATGTAACTATATGTTACAGTAAATTTATCAACAAGGCAAGCCGTAATGATGAATCCGGATGGCCTTCATATCTGATCAATATGAGTAGCCATAAACAAAAGAAAGGTGATAATGAGATGGAAAAGTCAGATCCGCGTTATCAGGCATATATCCAGATCCTGAAAGAAGAACTGATCCCGGCTATGGGATGTACCGAACCGATCGCGCTGGCCTATGCAGGCGCAGTTGCAAAAAAAACGCTGGGAGAACAGCCGGATAAAGTGAAGGTTGAGGCCAGTGGCAGCATCATTAAGAATGTAAAATCCGTGATCGTGCCGAATACCGGTCACTTAAAGGGCATCAATGCGGCAGTGACTGCAGGTATTGTGGCAGGTGACCCGGATAAAAAGCTGGAGGTCATTGCCCAGGTTAGTTCGGAGCAGATTCAGCAGATGAAGCAGTTTATGAAAGAGGTGCCGATTGAGATTGAGCATCTTGCGGGCGGCTGCACCTTCGATATTATTGTAACCGTATACCATGGTGAGTCCTACGCGAAGGTGCGCATTGCGAATTACCATACCAATATTGTTCTCATCGAAAAGAACGGGGAGGTTCTGCGCAGTGAGGCGGTTTCCGATGACAGTGAGGATGGCCTGACAGACCGCACGCTGCTTGACATGGAGCATATCTGGGATTTCGCGACAACGGTGGATATCAACGATGTCAAAGAGCTTCTGGATCAGCAGATTGCATGCAATGTGGCTATTGCGGAAGAAGGATTAAAGAATGATTACGGCGCAAATATCGGAAAAGTACTTCTGGATATGGACGGGGACGATGTCCGTGTGAGAGCAAAAGCCATGGCAGCAGCTGGTTCTGATGCCCGCATGAACGGCTGTGAGATGCCGGTAGTGATCAACTCCGGAAGCGGCAACCAGGGCATCACCACTTCGGTTCCGGTCATTGTTTACGCAAAAGAACTTGGCGTCAGTGATGAGATGCGCTACCGCGCCCTGACGCTTGCCAATCTGACTACCATTCATGTAAAGACCCCGATCGGCCGTCTGTCTGCTTACTGCGGAGCAGTAGGA
>OWIY01000524.1_pt1 | contig 13714 bp, 10 predicted proteins | sample 1732841 | NCBI WGS metagenome assembly OWIY01 (sample SAMN05065760, study PRJEB22554) | human gut metagenome | biome: ENVO:2100002; feature: ENVO:00000062; material: ENVO:00002003 | host: Homo sapiens | place: USA | reverse complement strand
TACACTTATGCGATCGTCGGCAGCGTCAGATGTGTATAAGAGACAGCTATTATGCCATTTTCTTTAAGGAAGAAATATGGAATTGTTATATGTGAATCGATGTTTGCTGGTACTTATGGTGGTATGTTAACGCATGATGAAAACTTAACTATTGATGGGTTAAGATTTTTAAAATATGAATTTATGAAAAAAAATAAAGCTTTTCAAATAAGAATTTTTGATTATTATTCAACACAAATAGACAATAAAACATTAAGTGAATTTTCTGAATATAATGTAGAAGAATATATTGCTGCTACTATAGATCTAGAGGATGGATATAATAAGATATATGACGCATATAAGCATAATATTAGAAAAAATATAAAAAAAGCAATTAGGGAAGATGTAAACATAAAAGAGATAAAAAATATACGAGAATTAAAAGAATTTTATAAGATGGCTCAATATACTTATAATTTACATAAAACAGTATTGCCATACTCATACACATTATATGAAAATATATTTCACATAATGTGTAGTAAAAATTTAGCTAAATTTCATATTGCAACGAAAAATGATATACCCATAGCTGGATCAATACATTTTTTTTCAAAAGAAGAAGTTTTTAATTGGTTGACACCATCTTATAGAGAGTATCAATTATATAGAGGAAATACGTTACTCATTGATCAAATAATAAAAATGTCTTGTGATAAAGGTTTAACTACCTATAATTTAGGAGCATCTCCCAAAGATTCCAATGGACTACTTTCATTTAAACATAGTTGGGGAGCTGATGATAGGATGTATAATTATATAAATTATACAAATGATTTATTAAAAACAATATTAAATGCAAAAAGAATTTTTTATAATTTGGTGAGATAGTGGAAAAGAATATCTTAATTTTATCAGAGGAAATATGGAGTTTGGGGAAAAATGCTGGTGTAACTTCTTTGATGCGCCTTATCAGTGCTTTAAGTAATAATTCGGCAGTTATGGTATTTAAGCCTGATGAAGAAGTGTTAAGTAATGTAAAGTATAAGAATTTTAAAAAAACTAAAAATGCTTTTTCGAATAAATATATTAGTTATTTTTTTAATATATTTTCATATTTCCAGTTAAATACTAAATATTTTATTGCTGGATTGCGGTTAAGACAAAAACCGGATGTAATTTATGTGAGCTCAAATTTACCGACTATAGCAGGATATTTATTGAGCAAATACTATCGAATTCCATATATTCAGAGACAATATGGGACCTTTTTGTTTGCAAAATTGAATAACTGGTTAGAATTGATTAAATATCACGCGGAAGTTATATCATTTTTACTACCGGCTCAAAAATTTATTATTACAGATGATGGTACATATGGGGATAGAGTGGCAAAACATTTTAATATTTCTAATGAAAAAATATTGTTTTTAAAAAATGGTATAGATAAAGAAAAGAAATCGTTATGTAAAGAAGAGTGCAGGAAATATTTAATAGAAAAGCTGAACTTACCGCCTAATGCTTTTTTAACAATTACGGTGTCAAGATTAGTAAAATGGAAACGTGTGGATAGAGCAATTAATGCCTTCAATATGATTAAAGAAAAAGATGCATTTCTTTTAATTATAGGGGATGGAGAAGAAAGAGAACATTATGAAAGTTTGAAAAATAATTCTAATATTATTTTTTTAGGTGCATTATCAAACTTAGAAGTTCAAAAATATATGGTTGCTTGTGATTTGTTTTTATCGCTGTATGATTTGTCTAATTTAGGCAATCCATTATTGGAGGCAATGAACGCGGGGTTGCCAATTATTACATTAAACAATGGGAATACAAAGTCTGTTTATAAAAATAAAAATTTAATACTATTACCTTGTTCATCTGAAGAAGACATAGTGAAAAATGTTTATAATAATATTTTACTTTTAAAAGAAAATGTAGTATTAAGAAGTAAAATTGCTAAAAACGCAAAATTATATGCGAAAGAAGAAATTCTTTCTTGGGAAGACAGAATTTCTATGGAAGTAAAAGAAATTTTATATTGGAGTAATATAAATTGAAAAAATATTTAATTTTAGCTGATGGTGGTAGTCCACATACTTTAAAATGGGCGAAAGAATTAAAGAAATATTTTAATATATATATGATATCTTTTAATGGTATATCTGATGAAATAAAAGAAATGATTGATAATAATAAATTGTATGATTTAAGAGTCAATATATCGGTATCAGGGGAAAATATAAATGTTCTTAAGAAAATACTTTCAGTAAAAAAAATAATTGAGAAAATTGATCCTTGCTATATAAACGCACATTATATAACTAGTTACGGCAGTGTTGCTATTGCTGCAGCAATGTTATCTAATTATAAGGGTAAGGTTATATTATCCGCTTGGGGAAGCGATATTTTAGTGACACCCTTTAAAAATAAGTTGTATTTTTTACTCACTAAATTCTGTCTATCAAAATCAGATGTTATAACATCTGATTCTTCATATATGTGTGAAGTAATAAAAAAAATCAAATTTGCTAATAACATAATAACATTTCCTTTTGGCGTTGGTGTTTTACCGCAAATAGTAGAGCAGGAAAAGAATTATGATTATTTTTTTTCAAATCGTGCTTTAGAGGAGAACTATAACATTGATCTTGTTATAAATATTTTTGCAGGGATTTATGAAAAAAATAAAGAGGCCAAACTCTTTATTGCTAATAAGGGAAGTAAAGATAATAAATTAAAAAAATTAGCGGAGAAACTAAAAGTAAAAGATAATATAGAATTTTTAGGCTTTTTAAGTGAACAAAAACAGCAATATTATTATAGAAAATGTGGATACTATATTTCTGTTCCTAAATCAGATTCAACATCTGTTTCATTGTTAGAAGCTATGAGTTATGGATGTATACCAATAGTATCTAATATTCCAGCAAATACAGAGTGGATCGAAGATAAAATAAATGGTCTATATTATGAAAGAAGTAAAATCCCCGAATTTTTATGTAATGCATTTAGAATAAATCGAGAAATAATTCGTGAAAGAGCGATTTGGTCAAATAATATAAAAAAATTTGTGAAAATCATTTTAGGGGAATGATATTATGAAAATCATAACTATCGTTGGTGCTCGACCGCAGTTTGTCAAGGCAGCTGTTGTTTCGCGTGCTATTGAAGAACATAATAAAATAGCGACTAGTGAACATATTGAAGAAAAAATTATTCATACGAATCAGCATTATGATGATAATATGTCGGATATATTTTTTGAAGAAATGTGCATTCCTAAACCTCATTATAATTTGCATTTAGGGGGAGGGACGCAAGGTGCTATGACAGGTCGTATGCTTGAAAAGATAGAGCATATACTTATTGATGAAGTGCCAGACTACGTATTGATTTATGGTGATACTAATTCTACTTTGGCCGGCGCTTTAGCGGCTGTTAAATTACATATTCCTGTCGTGCATGTTGAAGCTGGACTACGTTCGTTTAATATGAAAATGCCAGAAGAAGTAAATAGAATTTTATCGGATAGAATTTCTACATTGCTATTATGTCCAACAGGAACTGCTGTAGAAAATTTGCGTGCAGAGAAAATTACTGATGGAGTTCATAATATTGGTGATGTAATGTTTGATGCTGTAAAGTTTTATGGTAAAATTGCTAATCCATCAGAATATATTAAAACTTTGGTGAAAAGCGGCTATTATTTAGTAACAGTGCATAGAGCGGAAAACACGGATAATATTGAACGATTGACAAATATTATGTGTGCATTGGATGAATTGGCAAAATTTAAAAATGTTATTTTACCGTTGCATCCTCGTACTCGTAAAATTATGACTGAAAATAAAATTGTTTTACATAATGTGACTGTTATTGATCCTGTTGGTTACTTTGATATTTTGTATCTTTTAAAAAATTCGGATACTGTTTTAACAGATAGTGGCGGTATGCAAAAAGAATCGTATTTTTTTGCTAAACCGTGTTTTACTTTACGCGATGAAACTGAATGGGTTGAATTAGTAAAAAATGGTGCTAATATATTAGTTGGAGCTGATTATAAAAAAATTATTGAGGCTGTAAATGATAGTAAATTTACACCTGATATTTTTACTGAACAGTTTTATGGTGATGGAAATAGTGGAAAGAAAATTGTTGAATTATTATTAAAAGGTAGATAATAAAATGCAGATAATGTTGATAAACCATTACGCAGGATCAGTCTATCATGGCATGGAATTTCGTCCCTACTATATGGCTAAAGAGTGGGTTAAAGAGGGACATGATGTCACTGTTATTACGGCAGCATTTTCGCATTTACGGCAAAAAAATATAGAGATAAAAGAGCGAAAAGAAGAATTTATTGATGGAATTAGATATATTTGGTTACCAACAGATAAATATGTTGGTAACACACTTTGTAGATTTAAAAATATGCTGCAGTTTGTGAGACAGCTTTATTCAAATATGTCATATTTTAAAAGTCTTGCTCCCGATGTTGTAATTGCATCATCTACTTATCCTTTAGATGTTTATCCAGCATTTAAACTTACTAAAAAAACAGGTGCTAAGTTTGTTTTTGAACTGCACGATCTTTGGCCACTTTCACCAATGGAATTAGGGCAAATGAGTAAATATCATCCTTTTATTATGCTGATACAGTATACGGAGAACTTTTGGTGTAGACATGTTGATAAGGTTGTTTCTATTCTTCCTAATACAGAGGACTATTTGAAGAGGCATGGTTTAGCAGATAATAAATTTATATGTGTTCCCAATGGGATAGTTGTAGAAGACTATGATATAGTGGAACCGTTAAGTGTAGAATATCAAGAATTATGTGATAAATTGCATAAACAAGGATTCTTTTTATTGGGATATACTGGAGCTCATGGAATAGCCAATGCACTTCATACACTACTTTATGCGGCGAGTAAGTGCCAAATAGCTAATTTGCCTATAAGATTTTTATTGGTAGGACATGGTCAGGAAAAAGAAAAGTTAATATTACTTCAACGAAAGCTTAAATTAAGTAATGTAGTTTTTCTTGACAGTATTCCTAAGAAACAGGTTCATACTTTTTGTAAGGAAATGGATTGCCTGTATATTGGTTGGCAGAGAAAACAATTGTATCAATATGGAATAAGTCCTAACAAATTAATGGATTATATGATGTCTGGGAAGCCTGTAATTCATGCTGTCACAGCTGGTAACAATTTAGTGCGGGATGCGAACTGTGGCATTTCTGTACCAGCGGAAGATGCAGGAGCAGTATTTGAAGCTATTAATAAAATGCTGGCGCTGACGCAAGAGGAGCGTCAAAAGTTAGGTAATAATGGCAGAGAATATGTAATAAAAAATCATGATTATAAATTTTTGGCAAAAAAAATTATAGAGTTTATAAAGTGATAATTAACACCGCACTTTTCCAGTGCGGTGTTTTGCTATATAATAGAACGGTAGTAAATATAAAAAATAGAGAGGTACTTATGCGTTTATTAGTTACCGGCGGGGCCGGGTTTATTGGCAGTAATTATATAAATTGGCATTTAGGAAAGTATCCGGCAGATGAAATTGTTTGCCTGGATAAGCTGACCTATGCTGCTAATATGGCGGCGCTGGCAGATGTCGTTAAATTAAATAATTTCACTTTCATCCAGGGCGATATTTGTGATGAGCAATTTGTTGAAAGTTGTTTTGCGCAGTATAAGTTCGACGCAGTGATAAATTTTGCGGCAGAGAGCCATGTCGATACTTCTATTATTTCTCCAGCTATTTTTATTAAAACTAATGTCGAAGGTACAGGTGTGTTGTTAGATGCCTGTGTTAAATTTGCAGTAGAAAGATTCCATCAGATATCGACAGATGAAGTATATGGGGATAAACCGCTTGATTATGACTGGCGTGGATTCACAGAAGAGTCTTCCTTACAGCCTTCCAGTCCTTATGCAGCGTCAAAGGCATCAGCAGATTTGTTGTGTTTGGCATATGCCAGAACGTATAATTTAAATGTTACTGTTAGTCGCAGTAGTAATAATTACGGCAAGTGGCAACATCTCGAAAAACTTTTGCCTAAAATCATATCTTTAGCAGAGCATGGTCAAAAGGTACCTGTTTATGGTTCGGGACTAAATAAACGTGACTGGTTATATGTGCTGGATCATTGTGTTGCTGTTGATAAAATCATCAGACATGGAAAAGCAGGTCATATTTATAATGTTGCGGCAGGTACCGAGATGTCTAATCTGACCTTTATAAAATTAGTACTGAAAATTTTAGCCAAAGATGAAAATGCAATTGAATTTACAGAAGACAGAGCAGGGCATGATTTAAGATATCCTATGGATTGTGAAAAAATAAAAAATGAATTGGACTGGACTCCACAATATGCTTTTCAAGAAGCGCTGGATGAAACTGTGGCCTGGTATAGGAGTAGAATGTTGTAAAGCAGAGCATATGCTCTGCTTTTTTGGTTAAATTTTTAACAGTTAAAATTTGCCACTGCTAACCTAAAAAGGTATAATAATATAATATAGATAATTTTGAGAGGCTGCTCATATGCAGTTTCAATTTTAATATGAGGTGTATTCAGTGACAGCAAAAACTTATGCAATTTTAAATTACGGCTGCCAGATGAACGAAAGTGACGCTGAGCATTATGCTGGGCAGTTGCAGGAGCTTGGCTATAAAGCTGTTGATGATTTTCATGATGCAGATGTTGTGGTAGTAAATACCTGTTGTGTGCGTGAGAGTGCGGAAAAGCGTATTTTAGGGAAAATAGGTGAATTGAAAGGGGTCAAAGCTAATCATCCGGGGCAGATAGTTTGTGTTGCCGGGTGTATGGCACAAAAAGATGGTGAGAAGCTTATAAAAAAACATCCGCAAATCGATTTGTTGATCGGTACGGCTCATGTCAACGGGTTTAAAGAAATACTTGCTGAGTATTTGTCTGAAAAGGGCGAGCGTGTTTATAACAGTTTAGAAGTAAAAGAAAGCGAATTTGAGGGTGAGCGTATCCGTCAAAGCGGTTTTTCAGCCTGGATTCCTATTATGTATGGCTGCAATAATTTTTGTACGTATTGCATTGTTCCTTATGTACGTGGGCGTGAACGCAGCCGCAGTATAGAAAATATTGTAGACGAGGTTAGGCAGGCTGTTGCTAAGGGGTATAAAGAATTTACGCTGTTAGGGCAAAATGTAAATTCTTATGGGAAAGATTTTGGGGCGAAAGGCCAGTTTGCTAAATTACTGCGCCGTGTAAATGAAATCCCTGGAGTGGAACGGATTCGCTATATGACGAGTCATCCGCGTGATATGCACGAAGATGTTATCAAAGCAGTTGCCGAATGTGAGCATATTTGCGAAAACTTTCATATCCCGTTTCAATCTGGCAGCAATAAAATTTTAAAGGCGATGAATCGCGGCTATACACGAGAAAAATATTTAGAGCTTGTAGCCATGATCAGACATTATGTGCCTGAAGCTGCTATTACAACGGATATCATTGTCGGTTTTCCGGGTGAAACAGAAGCTGATTTTAATGATACGCTGAATTTAGTAAAAGAAGTTGGTTTTGATGCTGCGTTCACCTTTATTTATTCCAAGCGTTCTGGAACACCGGCTGCGGCGATGGAAGAACAGGTTCCGTTAGAGATAAAAAAAGCTAGGCTGAATTTATTGATGGAAGCCCAGAATATTTCAAGCTTGCAGCGTAATGAAGCCCTGGTTGGCAAAACACTGGAAGTTTTAGCTGAAGGGCCAAGTAATAATAATAATAAAGTATGGAGCGGAAGAACGCGTACAAATAAGCTGGTTTTATGGCCAGTCGAAGGTCGTGATTTTGAGCTGGGGGATAAAGTGCAGGTGCAAATTGAAACTGCGCAGACCTGGCTTTTGAAAGGGAAGGCGGTAGAATGACAACTGCTTATACGCCGATGGTGCAGCAGTACCTTGAAGTAAAGCGTCAGCATGAGGATGAATTGCTGTTTTTCCGTTTAGGCGATTTTTATGAAATGTTTTTTGAGGATGCGCTGACGGCCTCCAGAGAATTAAATATTACTTTGACTGGGCGTGCCGGCGGTATGGAAGAAAAGATACCGATGTGTGGTGTGCCTTATCATTCTGTCGATAATTATATTGCCAAACTGATCAAAAAAGGTTACCGCATCGCAATTTGTGAGCAGGTGGAAGACCCTAAAGCGGCTAAAGGGATAGTTGAACGCAAGGTTGTTAAGATCATTACACCGGGCACTGTCTTGAGTGAACAGCTTTTAGATGATAAGCACAACAGATATTTAGTCTTTCTGCAGGAGGATGGCAATGAATTATGTCTTGCTGCTGCCGATATTTCTACCGGTGAATGCCAATGGTTCAGTGCTGCTGGTGAAGAACGTTTAATGGCAATACAGGAACAATTGTTTCGCATTCAACCGGCAGAATTAGTTGCGTATAGCGGTATTGTAAACTGGGAAAATTTAGCAGCTTGGATCAAAAGTAAAGTTCCAGAGTGTGCTGTTTCTGTATATCAGGAAGAAGAAGGCGCACCGCAGTATTTTGCGCAGCATTTTGGCAGTGATGATGTTGCCGACACTTTAGTACATGATACAGTAGAACATTTACTGCGTTATCTGCATGTAACCGTTAAAGCTGATTTGTCGCATATTAACAGCTTATCGCGCATAGCTAAAGAGCAGTTTATGAATTTGGATGCAACAGCTGTTAGAAATTTAGAACTTATAAAAAATATGCGTGATGGTTCTAAACGAGGTACATTATTAGATGTGCTTGATTTTACCTCTACTTCCATGGGTGCCCGTAAACTCCGGAATTGGATAGAATGTCCTTTGCTTGATTTATCACAGATAAGGTCAAGGCAGGAAGCGGTAGGAGAATTGCTGACAAATGTACAGATGCGCGGTAATCTGCAGGATAAATTAAAAGCAATTTTTGATTTGGAACGAATAGTTTCACGGATCGAAGTTGGCAGTGCTAATGCGCGTGATCTGGTTTCATTGCGTTCTTCGCTGGCGGTGCTTCCAGAAATAAAAAGCTTACTAAGATATTGTAACAGTAAACTTTTGCAGCAGTTATGCGAAGATGTACATTTGCATCAGGAGCTGTTTACTACTTTGCTGGCAGCAATTGTTGATGAGCCGCCCTTTTCCGTACGTGAAGGGGGCATGATCCGCAGCGGCTTTGATTTAGAGTTAGATGAACTGCATTCAATTGCCAGTGATAACAAAACATGGATGCAGAATTTTGAACTTAAGATTAAAGAAGAAACTGGTATCAAAACCTTAAAGGTTGGTTATAATAAAGTTTTTGGTTATTATATCGAGGTATCTAAAGGTCAAAGTGCAAATGTACCGGATTATTTTGTACGTAAGCAAACACTTGTAAATGCTGAACGGTATATTGTCCCGGAATTAAAAGATTTTGAGAATAAAATTTTAAGCGCTAAAGAAAAAATCGAACAGCTTGAATATTATATTTTTACACAGCTGCGCGAAAAAATAAGGTCTCAGATTGTTCAAATGCAGGAAACTGCTCGTGCTTTGGCCAATATTGATGTTTTGGTATCGTTGGCGGAAGTAGCATTTAAATACAACTATGTGTGTCCGGAATTGAATAATCGCAGTGAAATAAAGATTTATGACGGTCGTCATCCTGTTGTAGAGCGTTTATTGGAACGTGAGATTTTCGTTCCTAATAATACAACCCTCAATAATAATGATGAACGTATGATTATTATTACAGGACCGAATATGGCAGGTAAATCGACCTATATGCGCCAAGTTGCTCTGCTGGTCTTGATGACACAGATGGGCAGCTTTATTCCCGCACGTCAGGCAACTATTTGCCCGGTAGATAAGATTTTTACCCGTGTAGGTGCCAGTGACGATTTGGCGACTGGTCAAAGTACATTCATGGTAGAAATGAATGAAGTTGCACAGATTCTCAAATACGCAACTAAAGACAGTTTGATTATTTTGGATGAGGTTGGACGTGGTACAAGTACTTTTGACGGTATGAGTATTGCACGTGCTGTCATGGAGTTTATTCATGAGAAAATAAAAGCAAAAACATTATTTGCTACACATTATCATCAGTTGATCGCGTTGGAAGACGTGATGAACGGAGTAAAAAACTATTCTGTGGCAGTTAAAGAACGTGGTAATAATATTGTCTTTTTGCGCAGAATCGTGCCTGGCGGTACTGACCGCAGTTATGGCGTACATGTGGCAAGGCTGGCAGGACTGCCTAAAAAGGTCATTGACAGGGCCCAGGATATTCTGGAAGAATATGATAATTGTGAAACTGCCTGCAGCGTTCAGATAACACCCAGGGCAGAAAAAGAAACAGCACCTATGGGATCATTGTTTGCCAGCAGTCTGCAGCAGCAGATTTTAAAAATGGATGTTATGGCGATGACGCCAATCGAAGCCTTGAATGCTTTGTATAAATTGCAGGATGAAGCAAAAAGGGAAGGCGGTGAATTATGAACGAACAAAAAGTGCAATTATTAGATCAAAATACGGCGAATCAGATCGCTGCCGGTGAAGTTGTTGAAAAACCTGCTTCTGTAGTAAAGGAGCTTGTAGAAAACTCTTTGGATGCAGGTGCAGATAACATCGAGGTCACTATTTTTGGCGGTGGTACAGAATATATTCGTGTTGTCGATAATGGCAGCGGTATGTCGGAAGAAAATGCAAAATTAGCAGTTTTAAGGCACGCTACAAGCAAAATCAGAGTTGCTGAAGACCTGCTGCATTTGAACACTTTAGGATTTCGCGGTGAAGCGTTGCCGAGTATTGCTTCTGTTAGTAACTTCCAGCTGCTGACACGTCCTGTTACCGAGGAGTTTGCTACTTCAATAAAAATTGAAGGCGGCGATCAGGCAGAATGTATTGCTACTGGTGGGCACACAGGTACGACGATTATTGTTGAGAATTTATTTTTTAATGTTCCGGCCAGGCGTAAATTTTTACGTACTGTACAGACTGAAAGCCGTTATATCAGTGAATTGATCACAAAATTGGCTTTATCACGCCCTGATGTGCGGTTTAAGCTTGTCAGCAATGATAAAGAGGTTTTGAGTACGCCGGGTAACGGAGATTTAGTTGATACTGTTAAGGCACTATATGGTAAAAATGTTAGTGAGGAGCTTTTGACCGTTGATTTTGCTGACAGCGAAGTTAAGGTAAGAGGTTTTATTGGTAAACCTACTTTACTAAAAGGCACGCGTCAATGGCAGACGTTGCTGGTAAACGGACGTATCATTACTAACAGAATGATCGCCAAGGCGATTGATCATGCCTATCAGTCTCAGATTCCGAAAAGCGGTTTCCCTTTTGCTGTTTTGAATATTACCGTCGATACTGAAAGTATTGATGTTAACGTACATCCTCAGAAGAGTGAAATTAAGTTCAGCGATGACAGTACTGTTTATAAAGCGATGTATAAAGCTTTGACTGATGCACTGACAAGACCTATGAGCGCTAAACCTCAGGACCTGACATTATTGGATGATTCTGAACTGCAGGTATTCAAGTCTGCTGAAGCAGTTGTGGCAGCAACAGAACCATCGATAGTTGTTGAAACACCAGCCGCTGAAACTAAAGTGCCTGAGACAGAGTTGCCGGCCTTAAAAACAACTGGTACAGCAAAGGCTGAGGTTTACTCGGCTTACAAGTCACAACAGCAAAGCGTTTGGAAAGAACCTGAATACACATACAGGCCTCCAAAAACGGAGCCTGTTTATACGATCAGTGAAACTCGTGATGTTTTTGACAAGCAGGATAACATTGCTTCTAATATTATCGACTTCACTGATACCGATAGTGGTGTTGATACGATTTGGCCATTAGGACAGATTGACAGAACTTTTATTGTTGCCCAATCTGATGATTCTTTGTTTTTGGTTGACCAGCATGCCGCGCATGAGCGCATTTTATACGATAAGCTTGTTGCGTCCCATAATGATATTCCGGCCCAGCAGATGTTGATTCCTTTATATATCGATGTTACTGCCCAGGATGTAAATTTGATAGAGGAACATCGGGAAGAATTTCTGCGTTTGGGTGTCGATATTGAGGCTGCAGGCGAATCTATGCTGCGCGTTTCAAGCTTGCCTTCAGATATTAAGGCTGATGATGCCGAGGACTTTGTGCGTGAAATTACTCAAATGCTGAGTGAATTAAGAACGATTAATCCAAGTGATTTGCGTCAGAATATTTTACATATGACTGCTTGCAAAGCAGCAATTAAAGCCGGTGAGGTGCTGAATATGCGCCAAATGCGACAACTGATTATTGATCTTTGCAATACAGAGCATCCTTTTACTTGTCCTCACGGCAGACCGTGTATGGTTGAAATAAATTCTGCCGAGTTATACAAGATGTTTAAGCGAACTTAAACATGCAGAAAACGTTTAAATTTGCAGTAACAGTTGGACGCAGTGAAAATGTTGCCTTAGAAAAACTTGCGCAAACATGGGCAGCAAAATTTGGTGTAAAATATGTGGAACGTGGCAGTAGGGGGTCTTTGGGTTTTTTACTAGATCAAGAACGGGTAGAAGCACTTTTAGTAGCAACAAATAAAGGCCCGCAGGTATATACTGCTTCTGGAACTTTCTTTTTTCATCCAAGTATGGCCGTTTTGCGGGTACAGCGTTTAAAAAAGTACGAGCCTGATCACTTTAGTGCTGCATTGGCTCTTAAACCGGGAATGAGGGTACTGGATTGTACGATGGGGCTGGCAAGTGATGCTGTTGTTGCCAGTTTTATTACAGGCCGGACAGGAACTGTTTGTGCTGTTGAGGCTTCGCCGTTGTTACATTTTGTAGTCAGCGAAGGCCTGCAGAATTATCAGGCTGAAGATGTTGATTTAAACAACGCCATGCGCAGAATAGAAACGGTATATGCAGAAGCAGATGAGTATTTGTACACTTTGCCAGCCGACAGCTTTGATGTTGTTTATTTTGACCCAATGTTTCGAATACCGATAAATGCTTCTTCAAATATGGAGCCATTGAGGCCTATTTCCTGTGAGAAACCGTTAACAGAAGCGACTGTTAAGGCGGCACTTAGAGTAGCTCCTTGTGTAGTGGTTAAAGAACGCGGACAAAAATTATTGGAAGCTTTAGGGTGTACGGAAATTCTGGGCGGCCGTTATAGCCGTGTAAAATATGGTATCCGAAGGAGGTAACGGCATGAAACCGAGAGTTGCAGTCATTTTAGGTCCTACTGCAACAGGCAAAAGCCATTGCGGGATAGCCTTAGCCAAACGTCTGAATGGCGAGATAATTTCCGGTGATTCCATGCTTGTATATCAAAGAATGGATATTGGTACAGCTAAACCTTCTGCTGAAGAACTGGCGGCAGTACCGCACCATTTAATCGATATTTTGCCGCCGGATGCTGCTTTCAGCGTTGTTGATTTTAAAGAAAAAGCGGAAAAAATAATTGCTGATATCAATAGTCGTGGTAAATTACCTGTAATTGTTGGCGGTACCGGTCTTTATATCAAGGCCCTGCTTGAAAATTATGAATTTAATACTGTTGAAGAATGCAGTGAACTACGCAGTGAATTGGAAGCATTTGCTGAAGAACACGGCAACAGCGCCTTGTATGAAAAACTGCAGGAACTTGACCTGGAGACCGCTTCAAGATTACATATAAATGATCGCAGAAGAATTATCAGAGCTATTGAAGCAGCACAGAGTGGT
>OWIY01000513.1_pt1 | contig 13822 bp, 10 predicted proteins | sample 1732841 | NCBI WGS metagenome assembly OWIY01 (sample SAMN05065760, study PRJEB22554) | human gut metagenome | biome: ENVO:2100002; feature: ENVO:00000062; material: ENVO:00002003 | host: Homo sapiens | place: USA | reverse complement strand
ACACTTATGCGATCGTCGGCAGCGTCAGATGTGTATAAGAGACAGGGATATACAGTATTAACTGAAAATGGAGATTTATATGCATGGTATTATTCTGATATGGATGAAAATTATGCAGGAAGAAATGATTCAGAAGACAAAACGATACCAAAAATGATTTTATCAAATATAAAATCATATGAAAGCGGAACAACTTCATTTGCAGTTACAAAATCTGGAGAAGTATATAGTTGGGGACTTAATAGCAAAGGTGAAGCTGGTCTTGGAACTTATGGAAATAGTTCTTGGGAAGATTCCTATGTATTAACACCAACCAAAATGAACATTAGCAATGTAAATGAAATTGTAAAAACAGAAAATTTTAAAGGAATTTCAGGAGCGTATGCAGCAATCACAAATGATAAAAAGCTATATATGTGGGGATCAAATTTCTATGGAATCTTTGGAAATGGCAAGGAACCGAACACCGGGGCGTATGATTCAAAGAATTTTTATATGGTTGAAGCCAATCCAGTACAGATTGCAGATCAGGTAAAGAATGCAAGCTATTACTCCTATGAAAGTAGTTTTTATCTGAAAACAGATGGATCACTTTGGGCAAGTGGAAATGCAAGATACGGTGTACTAGGGGAACAAAGAGATGAAGATGTTACACAAAATGAATTTTACAGAAATCCGATTCTCATCACGCTAAAAGGGAAATCCCCATCGCTAACAGTAAAAGATGACAATAACTCAGGAATCACTGATTCAGGAGAACCAGATTCTGGGGATATCGACGATGGAGATCATGGAAGTAACCAGAAACCTGATCAGGGAAACAAAGACAACGCAGGAGACAAACAGCAAGATCAGGTCGGTGGACAGATCAAACCATCCACTTCAGCAACAAAGAAACCTTCTACCACAACAGCAATCACAGTTTCTGGAACAAACATCTTGAAAGTTCAGAATATCAAAGGAAAGAAAGCAAAGATTAGGTGGAAGAAAAACACCAAGGCAGCAGGTTACCAGATTCAATATTCTATGAAGAAGAACTTCAAATCCGGAGTGAAAACAGTTAATATCAAAAAAAATAAAACAGTATCAGCAACGATCAAAAAGTTGAAAAAGAAAAAGACTTACTATGTAAGAATCAGATGTATGAAAAAGTCTGGAATGAAAACAATTTATTCTAAATGGAGTTCAGTGAAAAAAGTAAAAATTAAAAAATAAGCAGATTAAGAAAGCAGAAATATTTTATGAATCAGAGCTATAAATACTTAGATTCTTGAATATTTCTGCTTTTTATTTAATGTTTCTGACCATCCACATCCTGAGAAGCAGATTCCCTCAATACAACTTTTCCTGCTGCCTGACGCCGTCTCGTATCAGACATTGCCGCATAATGTTTTCGAGTCGTATTAACATCAGAGTGTCCAAGAACCTCCGCCACAAGATAAATATCATCGGTCTCCTGATAAAGAGCAGTACCATAAGTACTACGTAGTTTATGAGGAGTGATCTTCTTTAGTGGAGTGACTTCCTTCGCATATTTTTTCACAAGATTCTGGACCGCCTGCACACCAATTCTTCGTCTTTGCATAGAATAAAATAAAGCATCTTCATGCCCTTCCTTTGGAATGATGAGTTTTCTGCTGCCTTCCATATACTGCTCCAAAGCATCCGCAACTTCATTTCCAAAATAGACGGTCATTTCTTTTCGTCCTTTTCGGATCAGATGAAGACCGTTATTGCGGAAATCAACATCATCAACGTTTAAGCCTACTAATTCAGACACACGGATTCCAGTTCCAAGAAGAAGTGTAATGATCGCAAGATCACGTTCCTTGGTCTTTTCATAATAAGCAAGTTTCTGTCCAGTCAAATGGTCACCACCGTGTTCTACAAAATCAAGCAAAGAAGCAACTTCATCGGCTTCTAAACGGATAATTTCCTTCTCACGGATCTTTGGCATATCAACAAGCAATGTTGGATTTTTCTCAATCAACTGTCGTTTGTAAAAATATCCGTAAAAAGAACGGAGTGCAGACATCTTACGAAAAACACCTTGTTCAGTATTCTGCATATGCTTATGTTGTTCTTCCGAAATGTAAACCTTTAAATATTCCATATATTCTTCCAAATCAACGGATTCAATCTTATCAAGATCACTTACTTTAAAATCCAGCACAGAGTAATTACGGTAAGCAGGATTTTCATCGATCAGAAAATGAAAGAACACTCTCAGATCATATGCATAAGCAATTCGAGTTCTTACTTGTGTGGTAGAATCAATTGCACGGAAGAATTCTTTCGCAAAAGGCGGGAGTGTTTTAATAAGTTCGCGTAATTTGATCGTCTGTCTTGCAGTCAGATCGTCATAATATGGTAATGATTTCATAAAATTCACCTGTTTCTTATTTATTTAGCATACCATTTACGGCTATTCAGTAGTAGTAAATGAAAATAATACATGACTTATTCTATCAATTTTTCACAAAGCTTGCAAACTTTTCCCTTCTATGTATAATAATAGTTAGTTAAGACTAACTAGAACAAAATAGAACAAAAATAAAAAGAAAGGAACATTTCGTGTATGATGCAATTTTTTAAATCATCAACAAAAGAAGCGATGAACTTCCTAAGATATGTCGGACCAGGTTTACTAGTCACCGTAGGTTTTATAGATCCCGGTAACTGGGCAAGTAATATCGCTGCAGGTTCCGGATATGGATATACATTGTTATGGATGGTCACATTATCAACGATCATGCTCATTATCTTACAGCATAATGCAGCACATCTAGGAATTGTCACAGGAAAATGTTTATCAGAAGCAACAAGTCTGTATATTAATAAAGGGTTTAAGAACATCATTTTATTAACAGCAGTTGCAGCATCGATCGCAACCGCAATGGCAGAACTTTTAGGTGGTGCAATGGCATTAGAAATGCTGTTTCATATTCCAGTAAAGATTGGTACATTTATCATTTTAGGGATCGTACTGATCTGTCAGTTTACGAATGCATACAGCAGAATCGAGAAACTGATCATCTTATTTGTATCACTGATCGGATTCTCTTTTCTGTTTGAAATCTGTATTGCAGATATTGAATGGAAACAGGCGCTGATCGGATGGGTAAAGCCAGAAATTCCCAAAGGTTCACTTCCAGTTGTCATGAGTGTTCTAGGAGCAGTCGTGATGCCACATAACCTGTTTTTACATTCAGAGATCATTCAGAGCAGAGAATGGAATCTAAAAGATGAAAATGTGATAGAACAGCAGTTAAAATACGAGTTTAAGGATACCTTATTTTCCATGATCATAGGATGGGCAATTAACAGTGCAATGATCTTAATGGCAGCAGCTATCCTGTATCAAGGAAATGGTCATTCTATTGATGATATTCATTTAGCAGGTTCCATGTTAACACCACTTCTTGGAAATGCAGCATCAATTATTTTTGCACTTGCATTATTACTTGCTGGAATTTCATCAAGTATTACAGCAGGAATGGCCGGTGGAACGATTTTTTCTGGAATTTTTGATCATCCTTATGATATTCATCATAAAGATACGAAATTAGGAGTTCTTATTACGATGATTCCAGCAACATTGATTATTTTACTGATAAAATCTCCATTCGATGGATTGATCTATTCCCAGATGTTTTTGGCAGTTCAACTTCCTATTACGATCTTTACTCAGATCTATCTGACATCCTCAAAGAAAGTCATGGGGAAATATGCGAATTCGAAACGATTAAAGATCATACTTTTTATGATTGCACTGATCGTAACATTTCTTAACATATGTCTGTTTGTGACTGGATTTTAAATATAAAAAATGAGATAATAAAGATAAAAAAAGAAAGGAGCATCTTATGGAAATTAAATATTTATCAATTAAGAATTTTAAATCAATCCGGCATATGGAAATATCAGATATCCAGAATGCTCTGATTCTTGTTGGAAAGAATAATACAGGAAAATCATCCATCCTTCATGCCTTGCGTGCAGTCGAAGGATCTTATGAAATCTCATTGGATGATTTTAACGAGACAATGCAAAATATAGAGATTGGATTTATATTATCCATTACAGAAGAAGATCTTCATATTTTTCATAAAAATGGTATAGTGAGCCAGTATAAAAAATACGATCTTTGGAAAAAGGATTTTGAGAGTAAACTTCCATCTTACAAAAATGAAGAGATCACCTTTACGTTTATTGCTAATAAAGAAGGCAAACAGCGGTTTTACGATGGGAAGAAGAAACATAATAAGTATATCCGGGAGATTTTTCCAACTATTTATTTCATTGGAACGAACCGTAATTTAAAACAGATACAGGATGATCTTTTTATGCTACAGGAAGACAGTTTGCTTAAGATCATGCGTACAAATTGCTGTATGTTTGATCCTGTGAAACCATGTACTCATTGTTTTCAGTGTATCGGTCTGATCAATCAGAAGAATCCAAAAGAGCTGAATGCATTTGAGGCTGCAAAGTTATTTGAATATAAATTGTATGAGATGAACATTGACCAGTTTGAGAAACGTATTAATGAGAGCTTCCATAAGAACGGCGGATTTGAGGATATCATTTTCTCTATGAATTATGATGTTGATCAGATGCTTCAAGTTAATGCAGAGGCTTATAACAAAGAACGTGATATTTCAATTTCTGTGGAACGATTGGGGCGTGGAATGAAAAGTATTTATATGCTTTCTCTTTTGGAAGCTTATGTAATGGATGAGAATAGTCTTTCATCGATCATTCTGGTAGAGGAACCAGAGATGTTTTTGCATCCACAACTGCAAAAGACAGCCAGTGAGATCCTTTATCGTCTGGCACAGAAGAATCAGGTGATCTTTACAACACATTCTCCACATTTATTAGCCAATTTTAGCAGTAGACAATTATGTCAGATCATATTGGATGAAGATTCATATTCTGTTGCAAAGAAGAAAACAAACATTAGTTCGGTATTAGACGATCTTGGATATAATGCTTCCGATCTTATGAATGTTGATTTTGTTTTTATCGTAGAAGGAAAACAAGATAAATACCGTTTGCCATTGTTGTTAAATCATTATTATTCTGAAATTTATGATGAAGACGGCAGATTAAATCGTGTAGCGATCCTGACAACAAACAGCTGTACCAATATCAAGACGTATGCCAACTTAAAATATATAAATCAGCTTTATATGAAGGATCGTTTTTTAATGATCCGTGATAGTGATGGTAAGGATCGAGATATGCTTGGAAGACAGCTTTGTAAATATTATGATGAGAGAAATCTTGTGGATGTTGATCATTTACCAAAAGTGACAAGAAAAAATGTATTGATCTTAAAATATTATTCTTTTGAAAATTATTTTTTAAATCCAGAGATCATGTCAAAACTTGGAGTTATAGAATCTGAAGATGCTTTTTATGAGATTTTATATGATAAATGGAGAGAATATCTGCATAGGATCAAAAGTGGAGTTCATTTGATACAGATGATGGGACGTGATTTTACATCACCGCAAGATATGAAAGAACATATGGAAGAGATCAAAACCTATATGCGGGGTCATAATCTGTTTGACATTTTTTATGGAAGATATAAAAAAGAAGAGAAAGATTTATTAAAGAAATATATTGAGATCGCACCAAGAGATGAATTTAGTGATATTCTTGATGCGGCGGATTCGTTTATCTATTTTCAGAGTAAGACAAAACAAAAAGATATTCAGAATGAAACAAAATAAAGAAAGTGCGAGATAAATAATATGACAAAGAAACACACAATATTAACAGCGATCAATTCGAAATACATTCATTCGAACCTTGCAGTTTACTGCCTTCGTGCCTACGCAAAGCCATATATCGATGAAGTCGAGATTGCAGAATATACGATCAATCAGCAGGTGGATGATATCCTGATGAGTCTGTATCAGAAACATCCAGATATCCTTTGCTTTTCCTGTTATATCTGGAATATTGAATACATAGAACGTGTGATCAGGGAAATCCATAAACTACTGCCGGATGTTCCAATCTGGCTTGGAGGACCAGAAGTTTCCTATGATTCCAGAGAAGTTTTAAGACGACTTCCACAGGTAACGGGTGTGATGAAAGGGGAAGGAGAAGTTACATTCCTTGAAGTGCTTGATCATTATCATGGAAAGAGAGATGATCTTAGCAAGATTCCTGGACTAACTTATAGAAATGAAGATGAGATCGTAGAAACACCATGGCGTCCAGTGATGGACTTAAGTAAAGTTCCATTTGTGTATGAACATATTGAAGATTTTGAACATAAGATCATCTACTATGAATCAAGCAGGGGCTGTCCATTTTCATGTAGTTATTGTTTGTCTTCGATCGATAAATGCCTGCGTTTCCGAAATCTTTCTCTTGTCAAAAAGGAATTACAGTTTTTCTTAGATCATAAAGTGCCACAGGTCAAATTTGTCGATCGTACCTTTAACTGTCGACATGATCATGCAATGGAAATCTGGCGTTATATAAAGGAACATGATAACGGCATTACCAATTTCCATTTTGAAGTGGCAGCAGATGTCTTAAAGGATGATGAAATTGAATTGATCTCTGATATGCGTCCGGGACTGATTCAGTTAGAGATTGGCGTTCAGTCAACGAACATCGATACGATCACTGAGATTCACAGGAAAATGGATTTTAAGAAAGTTACAGATATCGTAACAAGGATCAATGCTGGACATAATATACATCAACATTTGGATCTGATCGCAGGATTGCCCTATGAAGATCTTGAAAGTTTTAAACAGTCATTTCAGGATGTCTATGAAGTACGTCCAGAACAATTACAGTTAGGCTTTTTAAAAGTATTAAAAGGTTCTTATATGGAAAAACAAAAAGAGAACTATGGGCTTGTTTATAAAGATACACCGCCTTATGAAGTCCTTTATACAAAATGGCTGCCTTATGAAGACGTACTGGTTTTAAAGAAAGTGGAAGAAATGGTGGAAGTTTATTATAATAGCAGCCAGTTTTCGAACACCTTGAGGTTGTTGGAAAAAGAATTTGACACTGCATTTGCTTTATATGATACACTTGCCAGATTTTATGAGGAGAAAGGTTATGACAAGGTCAGCCACAGCCGGATTGCTCGATTTGAAATCTTATATGAATTTATACAAACCATTACAGCAGAAGAGAATCTTGTATTATATAAAGAGTTGTTAACGTATGACTTATATCTTCGTGAAAATGTAAAGAAACGTCCGGATTTTGCAGGAGATTATACATTACAAAAGGACGAGCTTCGTTATATCAACGAAGAGATTTTATTAAAAGATGAACGACTTGCATATTTTGGACAAAAGAATATGCGGAAATTTTCCCATATGGAACAATTCGATCATGCGGTAAATGAAGATTTTAAAGAAACAAAAACCATCCTATTGTTTGATTATCAGAATAGAGATCCATTGACAAACCAGGCGACAGTTTATCCGATTACAATGAATTTGATAAAAAATCAATAAAAATATAGTAAGAAAGAGGGTGCAGAAAATAAGATGATCGCAATATATTTAGCACCACTTTATCTGCTGTTAAATGTCTATTTTTTATTCCGAATATTGAAATGGTTAGAGACTTGTCATGTTTATTTTAAAAAGAAATGGATCAAAGCAGTTTTGGTCATGATCTATGTATTTCTTGCATTCAGTATTCTGATCGCATTTTTGTTTCCACAAGGAACGATACGGCGAGCTATGAAACTGATCAGTAATTACTGGCTGGGTGTTTTGATGTATTTGGCGCTTACGATCCTTATTGCGGATCTGATCCGCCTAATCTTAATCTATTTTGTAAAAGCAGATCAGAAAAAGTTTCGGACACCAAAAGTTTTTAGGATTGTTGGAAGCATTTGTATGATCTTGATCTTATTGATCAGTTTTTACGGAGTGTGTAATGCAAGGAATATCAGGACAACAAGTTACCATGTAACGATACATAAAAAAGTAGGAAATCATAAAAAGCTAAAGATCATTTTACTTGCAGATCTTCATCTTGGATACAATATTGGATGTTCTCAGATGAAACAGATGGTAATGAAAGTAAATCAGCAAAGTCCAGATCTGATCGTGGTCGCAGGAGACATTTTTGATAATGAATATGATGCATTAGATGATCCAGATCAGTTGGTCAAGATATTTCGACAGCTAAAGAGTCAATACGGTGTTTATGCAGTTTATGGAAATCATGATATTGATGAAAAGATTCTTGCAGGATTTACATTTGGCAGCGGTCGGGAGAAAAAGGCCAGCGATCCAAGAATGGATGAATTTGTAAAAAGGGCAGGAATGAAGTTATTAAGAGATGAATCTGTTTGTATTGATCAAAGCTTCTATCTCTATGGAAGACCAGATGCTGAGAAAGTAGGCCGTGGGATCAGCAGACGTAAGACTCCAAAAGAACTGGTAAATGGAATGGATCTTAAAAAGCCTGTGATCGTACTGGATCATGAGCCAAGGCAGTTGGAAGAATTAAATCAGGTAGGGGTAGATCTTGATCTTTGCGGGCATACGCATGATGGACAGCTGTTCCCTGGGAATATTACAATTCATTTGTTTTGGAAGAATCCGTATGGATATCGTAAGGTTGGAAATGCGCATCAGATTGTAACTTCAGGTGTCGGCTTATTTGGCCCGAATATGAGGGTCGGAACGAAAGCGGAGATTGTGGTTGTGAATGTGGATTTTAGATGATCTGACAAAGATGTCAGTTATACTATAATAAACATAATGGAGGAAGACATTTTTATGAAATATAACGATGGAAAAGACAGATGCAGTTGGGCTAATCCAAAGAATCCGATATATATTGATTATCACGATAAAGAATGGGGAGTGCCTGTCTATGACGACCATAAATTGTTTGAAATGTTGATCTTGGAATCGTTTCAGGCAGGATTATCGTGGGAGTGTGTGTTAAATAAACGAGAAGCGTTCAGAGAAGCGTTTGATGATTTTGATGTATATAAAGTGAGTGCATATGATGAGGAGAAACAAGCGCAATTAAAAGAAAATAAAGGAATTATAAGAAACCAAAGAAAAATATCTGCTGCCGTATCAAATGCGACTATTTTTATGAAAATCCAGGAACAATACGGAACCTTTTCTGAATATTTATGGAAGTTTACAGATCATAAGATCATCCATGAGACGGGAAAAACATCTTCAGAATTATCCGACCAGATTTCAAAGGATTTAAAGAAACGTGGAATGAAATTTGTCGGTACAACGATCATTTATTCCTATCTGCAGGCAGTGGGAGTGGTCGAGTCACATGAGGAAGGTTGTTTCCTATATCATAAAGAATAAAAATTTACAAGTACGTAACACTGCGTACTTGAATTTTTATACAAAAAGGAGTAAGGTAGAAATTACCAGATAAAATTGAGTATTAGAAAGATGATCATGTCATAACAATGTTCAAACAAAGGGAGGAAGCGAGCATGAGACGTAAGATTATGACAGCATTTGTATGCGCGATTATGACAATCTCTGTAATACCGGTTTATGCAGATGATACACAGACCGATCAGGCAGTGACAACAGAAGTTTCTACCGAAACAGCAGCAACGGTACAAGAAACAAAAAGAACGCAAAGTAAAGAACAACAGAAGAAAAAGACAACAAGCAAGAAACATACTAAGACAAAGAAGACAAAATCAAAGAAAAAGGAAGAAAACAAAGTCATTCCAATGCCAACACAAGTGATCAGTAAGAGTTCTTCGGATACGATCGAAGGAAGGATCAAGGATAAACAGGCGAAAGTGAAACAGCTGAAAAAACAAAAAGCAAAGATTGAGGAAGAGATTCGTCTGGAACAGCAAAAAGCACGATCTATAAATGAATTTTACAAAAAGTATACAGCAAATTCCAAGGCGGAGATTGCTTTATATGGTCAGGAGATCACTCCTTCTATGAAGATTTCTAAAAAAGATGAGCAGTTAAGAGAAGATTTATATGAGCTTGCAGATTTATTTGGAGATGAGAATCTGAGAACGATCGCAAGCAAATATGTTTTTGGAATCAATCATCCGGATTTTGAGACTTTGCTTGATAAGAATGAAACGATTCAGCTTGATCAGTATTTAAAGAACGAACAGATACTTCCGATCAAACCAATGGAAGAAAAGGTTCAGACGATCAAGAAGCAGATCAAGAAGTTCAAAGGAGAGATTAAAAAAGAGGAACAGACAAGATATTTTAATCCAAATGATGTCAGTGCTCTAAGTCATATCACAGTTTCAGACGCCAAACATATTTTGGAAGGAACTGCTTTGTATGATGATGCGAAAGCTTATGTCAAGGCGGAAGAAAAATATCATGTGAATGCAGTCTTTTTGATGGGAATCGCTGCACATGAAAGTGCATGGGGCACGAGCCGCCGTGCGAGGGAAGATAATAATCTGACTGGATATGGTGTAACATCGGATCATGCAAAAGGAATTAACAAATCAACGAAAGAAGCAGGACTTTTAGCAACTGCAGAAACTTTACATGAAAAATACCTGACATCAGGTGGAGGTTACTATGTTGGAACTTCTGCGGCAGCAGTGAACAAACATTACTGTGTTGGTGGAGAATGGGCGGCAGCAGTTGTAAAGAATGCTTATTTATTAATGAATCGTTTATAATTTTCTATTTTTGTATTGATTTTATAGAATCACAATGCTATAATTTACAAGAAATCAAAAAGAAGAAAACGTTGATGAGAAGAGTACTTTGTGGAAAGCTTCCAGAGAGGGATACATTTGCTGAAAGTATCCTAAGCAGACAAACAAAGGAAGACCACCTCGGAGTGGCTGTAAACCAGCCCGGCTGACACCGTTAATCGTCGATCAAGTGATCTGTTTCTGGAGTTTATGATCAAAGGATATGAAACAGATAACCAGGGTGGAACCGCGATAACTCGTCCCATGGATTTTTATTAGTCCATGGGATTTTTTATTTCTGTTATAGATTTATTATAGAAGAAATCTATAGAGAATTGTGACAGGATAAATAAAACGTTATATCAAGAAAGGATGAATAAGAAGATGAAGATTACATTAAAAGATGGATCTGTAAAAGAGTATGAAAACAATATGTCTGTCATTGATATTGCAAAAGATATCAGTGAAGGACTGGCAAGAGTTGCCTGTGTGGGTGAGGTTGATGGAGAAGTTGTTGACCTTAGAACTGTCATTGACAAAGACTGCGAATTAAATATCTTAACATTTGATTCTGATGAAGGAAAACACGCATTCCGTCATACAGCATCCCATATTTTAGCTCAGGCAGTAAAACGTTTATATCCAGAAACAAAACTTGCAATCGGACCTTCTATCGACAATGGTTTCTACTATGATATGGAGAAAGATACTCCATTTACACAGGAAGACCTTGAGAAGATTGAAAAAGAAATGAAGAAGATCGTCAAAGAAAATCTTGAAATCACAAGCTTTACAAAACCTAGAGATGAAGCGATTGCATTTATGAAAGAAAGAAACGAACCTTACAAAGTAGAATTGATTGAAGATCTTCCAGAAGATTCTGTGATCAGCTTCTATCAGCAGGGTGAATTTGTTGATCTTTGTGCAGGACCTCACTTAATGACTACAAAACCAGTGAAAGCATTCAAACTTACAAGTATTGCAGGTGCTTACTGGCGTGGAGATGAGCATAATCAGATGCTTACAAGAATCTATGGTACTGCATTTACAAAGAAAGCAGAATTAGATGCATACCTTACAATGATGGAAGAGGCTAGAAAGCGTGACCATCGTAAACTTGGAAAAGAACTTGGTCTGTTTATGATGAGAGAAGAAGGACCTGGATTCCCATTCTTCCTTCCAAAAGGTATGGTTCTTAAAAACACATTATTAGACTACTGGCGTGAAATTCATCAGAAAGCAGGATACGTTGAAATCTCAACACCTATCATGTTAAGTCGTCATTTATGGGAAACATCAGGACATTGGGATCATTACAAAGAAAATATGTATACAACAGTTATTGATGATCAGGATTTTGCAATCAAACCTATGAACTGCCCAGGTGGAGTTCTTGTTTATGATTCTGAACCACGTTCATATAGAGATCTTCCATTAAGAATGGGAGAATTAGGTTTAGTACATCGTCATGAAAAATCTGGTCAGTTACATGGATTAATGCGTGTTCGTTGTTTTACACAGGATGATGCACATATCTTTATGACACCAGATCAGATCAAAGATGAGATCAAAGGTGTTGCAGGATTGATCGATCAGGTTTACAATTTATTTGGATTTAAGTATCATGTAGAACTTTCTACTCGTCCAGATGACAGCATGGGAAGTGACGAAGATTGGGAACTTGCAACAGATTCTCTTCGTGCAGCTTTAGATGATCTTGGACTTGATTATGTGGTAAATGAAGGAGACGGAGCATTCTACGGACCTAAGATTGATTTCCACTTAGAGGATTCTATCGGAAGAACATGGCAGTGTGGAACAATCCAGCTTGACTTCCAGCTCCCATTACGTTTTGACCTTCACTACACAGGAGCAGATGGAGAGAAACATCGTCCAATCATGATCCACCGTGTTGCATTTGGATCTATCGAACGTTTTATCGGTATCTTGATCGAGCATTTTGCAGGTGCTTTCCCTACATGGTTAGCTCCAGTACAGGTTGAAGTGATTCCTATCTCTGATAAGCATTTAGATTATGCTAATAAAGTACTTGATACATTAAAGGCAGCAGGAATCCGTGCAGACATCGATACAAGAGCTGAGAAAATGGGATACAAGATCCGTGAAGCGCAGCTTCAGAAGATTCCATATATGTTAGTTGTTGGTGGAAAAGAAGAAGAAAACGAAGCTGTATCAGTAAGAAGCCGATTCAAAGGTGATGAAGGTCAGATGAAGTTAGATGACTTCTTAGCTGCAATCAAAGAAGAGATTGCTAATAGAGAAAACCGTAAGGTTGAAAAAGAAGATTAATTGTCAAATGAAAAGGAGGCACCACATTTGTGGAATGCCTCCTTCCTTTATATCATATCCGTTCTAATAATTCATCAGGTTTCATAGCAGGTACTTTACTTTCGATAAAATCCTTGATATTACGAGTTACAATAAAATCTACTTTCATTCGCTGTGCGCATACCATTTGAATCGCATCTTCATAATCAGAAGTTTTCATATTCGCCGCTTTTCTTATATCAGAAGATTTTAGATCAGCAATATGAAAAATCATAAACAGCTGTTCAATAATTTGCTGAGTTTTTTCTGGTGTTAATTCTTTTCTCAAAATATAAACAATATTTGGAATAGACAATGCTGAAATATATCCATCAATTTTTTCTACTTCACATAACTTCCAGATTTTTGAAGAGCTTTCTACAAAATCAGTTCTGTCACATAATACATCCAGGATTACATTTGTATCAATCAATATTTTCATATTTTTCTGCAATCCTTTCTGCGCGGATATCCTTTTCGTTATAATCTTTTTTTAGAATTCCAGTTAAAGAATCAGTCAAGAAAGAAATACCTGTGTCTTTTGAAATTAATCTGGCGACTTCTTTTCCTTTCTTTAAAATAATAATTTCATTACCTTCTTGGACAGCTTTTAAATATTTACCAAAGTTATTTTGAATATCAGTTGCTGTTGTTGTAATCATAGTATCACCTCCTATTTTAATAGTTAGTACCTAAAATTATTATATGGTATTTTAGGGATTTTATCAATGATATTAGAAAAATTGATTCATTTTATAAGTTATATAACTGTCTCTTATACACATCTCCGAGCCCACGAGACTA
>OWIY01000504.1_pt1 | contig 13893 bp, 10 predicted proteins | sample 1732841 | NCBI WGS metagenome assembly OWIY01 (sample SAMN05065760, study PRJEB22554) | human gut metagenome | biome: ENVO:2100002; feature: ENVO:00000062; material: ENVO:00002003 | host: Homo sapiens | place: USA | reverse complement strand
CCCTTTTTATCCCAATTCCTTAATGTTTGAGCCGATACACCTAATATTTTTGAAAATTTATTGATAGAATAATATTTATAATTTTTTATAAGATTATTTTAACAGTTAAACACCTCCTAACCAAATAGCTCGTCAAATTGACTTTCAATTTTCTTTAGTATAACAGAAAATCAAAAGAATGAAACATTTTTGTGACATTTTAGCTATTTTTTTGCAGAAGAGACTTCATCGAAATTTCCTATGAAATAAAAAATGGGCTGCTTCTGCAGCCCAATCTAATGAAAAGAGAGGATTAAAATATATATGAAAAACTATGTCTTAAGTATATCAAAATCCCCACTCCATTCAATATTCTAAATCTAAACAATTCTAAAGAAAATATAAACTTCTATAAAGAGAAAATTATCCACAATCGGATTTAGTGTCCGCTACGTGCGAATCCGAGCGAGAGCGCGTCACCAGATAGTTTATATGAAGCGGTCACCAACTACCGCCTCCTCCACCTCCGAAGCCGCCTCCTGAGAATCCTCCATCTCCTCCAGAAAAGAATTCTCCAACTCCTCCAGATTCTGATGGTTCTACAACTGTCAGGTTCTCAGAGACCACATGATCCATATAGTGCCCCATCATATAATAATGGAAATAAGGATCACTGCCGCCATAGACATACCAGTCTGGCGCAGGAAGTTTTAATGCATCCAGTTTCTTCGCATAAAGATCAAACAATCCAAATACCATGGAATAAGGCAGAATATGATAAAACATGTCTGGATGATCTTTCGCCAATACCTTCATTCGGTCTAATTCCGCAGTTTCAATAAAATCACGAAGTCCTGATAGATATCCCATCCATTCCACACATTGGTGGGTTCTCTTCTTCATAAATGCAGTCAGGATCACTCCGATAAATGATACTGCAACGATCACAAGATACACATGGAAGAAATCAAATAATTCTCCTCTTTGTATCTTCACATAATAGTATAATCCATAGAAAATAAATCCTAGAATAGAAAGTACTGCCGATGCGATCGGAAGACCCGTTCTTGCTCCCTTTGAGATTGCATACCATTTATCTACACTATGACATGCAAGAAACATCCCTATAAAATACAATATCCACGCCATCAATGGAATGATCAGATTTAGGATCCCATCTGGACTAAATATCATCATAACAAATGCAAATAAACAGATCGGAAGCTGCAACAGTACAAAGGATACGATCCTTGCAACTTTCGAAGATTTTGTATAAATATTTTTCTTATGATCATATTTGATATCATCTTTCACTACCTGCACGGTATCTGCAAATTTGTACTGTAAAGAGGAAGCTTTTACTTTTTTTCTGTTCTTAAATAAAGCTTCAAACATTGTTTTCTGATATCTTGGTTCTGAGTCTGGAATATCTTTGAGTTTGATAAATTCCATATCCTTTTGACCTTTTTCCTTCATCTTCAGGTAGCCCTTATCGGCCCAATAAAGGATCAAGGAAATAACATCCTTATCATCCACGGAACCGTCCAGAACATATCCGACAACCGCACTGTCCATTCCTTGTGGCGGCTGATATTGAATCGATGGGATAATCTTCTCATCACGTCCGAATAAAACAAATAACACTGCTGTAATCACAAGAATTCCTATTGATAGTCTAAAAATCCATCGATCCGCTCCGATCTCATGTTTTGCTGTAAAATATCCATCACCCAGATCACTGTAGCATGTTAATCCATTTTTAAATGGCAGTGTCTTCTTTAATGTTCCTTTAATCTGGTTCTTCTCCTCATCATATTTCAAAGTAATCACATCTTTTGCATACTTTGATTCCCCATAACGTCCATAATAGAAATTTACGCCCTTAAGATCTGTTTTCTTTGGAAAATGAATTGTAAAAGTACTTCCTTCTGGAATCTTATTTCTCCAAAGTGTCGGGAAAATATTGTAGTACAAATAATCGTAGGTATCTCCCTGATATTTAGGGATCAGTTGATACGTAAATCTATAGTTTCCTTTACTTACAGTATAATCCGCAGAACCAAACTTCAATACCTGACTATTACCGTCAGAATCTTCATCTACATCTGTCTTACTGTCATTTGATAACAGTGTAAAATCCGCATAATAAAGTAGTTTTTTCTGATCTCCATTTTTATCGCTTGTTATTACCTTCCCTTTGTATGGAATATAACGGTAAATTCCATGCCTCGGATTGACAAACTTGACTTTGATATTCTCTGTTACCGTATAACTTCCGTCTTCTCCAACTTTGATATCTACATCAAATTTCTTTGTCTGCATATTAGAGTCATAAGTGACTTCATCATTTGCAAACACATTGCTTCCTGTCCCCATAAAAATCATGGCAGCCATCATGACTGCCATTATGGTACAGGTAATCCACTTTCTCATAGTGCTTTCCCCCTGTCCGTTCCTTAGAATTTTACTTGTACATTCTCACGCTCAGATTCATTCGAAACCTCAAATAATGGTTTTCTCTTAAATCCAAAGATTCCTGCGATGATATTGCCTGGGAATAACTCTGTCTTGGTATTATAGCGGTTTACAACTCCATTATAATATCTTCTGGAACCTGCAATCTCTTCTTCTAATCTCTGAAGCTGATCCTGCAATTTATTAAAGTTCTCATTAGCTTTTAATTCTGGATAGCTTTCAGACACTGCAAATAAAGATTTCAGTGCTCCTGACAGTACATTTTCCTGTTTGATCTTATCATCGATATTTGTCGCTGTCATCGCCTGATTTCTTGCGGCTACGACTTTCTCTAATGTCTCTGATTCGTGTTTCGCATAACCTTTGACGGTTTCTACATAGTTTGGAATCAGATCATAACGCTTCTTTAATGACACATCGATTGCTGAAAATGCCTCTTCTGTCTTATTTCTTAATGTTACAAATCCATTGTAGGAACTGATCAGCCATATCACAATGACAAGCACGATCACTCCGATTACGATCCCTGGTATCATAAGCTCTACCCCTTTCTTTGTTTGGTCAGTTTTCTTTATCATACGTTATTCGCACCAAAACTTCAACACTAAAATAAACTGATCAATTCTTCCATATATTTATCATAATAATAGATATTATCGGACAGAAATTCTTCTTTGTTTAATTGATGATCAGACTTCTCTAATATGTGCAATAGATTCTCTTCCTGATCTTCTCCGTCATCAAACAGTAATAACATTTCATGAATACTGGTTGGCAGAAGATACAAACTCTTATTATATTTTCTTGAAATATCACTTAGAAAATCTTCATAGCAAATCACACCTGCTCCATATCTCTGTATTTTGTTTGATACCACAAATACCGGTCTGTCTTCGGTATGTCCTCGGAAATCTTTATATACAGGCTCGAATTTAGCAGGCAGAAGCTGTTTTGTATTCTTCTTCGCACTCTCCCATAAAAACTGATCCGACCATTGTTCTTTGTTTGCCTTTTTATGATCGATTCTTTGTATGGATCGATCATCCAGATCAAGAATATCAAAAACAATCGCCATATCTTCCAAGAGTAAATATGGTCTCTCACTCCACTCCTTATCCTTCTCATTAAAATGCATCAAATGATAGATAATACGCTCGTTTTCTCTCTGCATGACTCCTTCTTTCTCATTTTTTCTCATTTTCCTATCTATCATAACATTTAATGTTGCTGTCAGCAATATTTATGGTTATCACTGTCACTGTTGGATAGTGGTTTTTCATGGCTCCTGGTAATAGTATTTTTTATGGAGGTCTTTTATGAAAATCGATTTAAAAGAATTAGGAAAACGCATCAAACTTACCCGAAAAGGGCAAGATCTGACACAGGAAATGCTTGCTGAAAAAGCTGGTGTCAGTCAGCATTATATCTATGAAATCGAAGCTGGACGTAAAGCCATGTCTATTCATAGTTTTGCTTCTCTTACTACTGCATTAGATGTATCTGCTGATTATCTTTTATTTGGTGATGGGCAAAGAATATTTGATGTTGATACCCCGGCTCATCACAATAATCAATTGATGGAAATTGCAGCTGAACTTAATCCATCACAGAGAGATCATGTGCTTGAGATTCTGGAAGTGATGGTTCCTTATATTAAAAATTGATTGATTGCAAAATACGATAGATTTTTCTAACGTAAAATAGTGCCAAGATTTTTATTGATCTTGACACTATTTTTATTTGATCTGATATTTATTTTTTAATCTTTACTTTTTTCACACTACTCCATTCAGAGTAGTATGTCTTTCCAGAAACTTTCTTGTATGTACGGATACGTACATAATATGTCTTTTTCTTTTTCAGCTTCTTAATTGTGCAACTTGTCGTTTTGTTCTTGCTGATTGTCTTTGTTTTGTTTCCTTTCGCAAATTTCTTGCTTGTGGAATACTGGATCTGGTATCCGTTTCCAGCTGTGTTCTTTTTCCATTTTACAACTATTTTTTTGCCTTTGGCATTTTTTGCACTTTTTAGAGTTGTTTTCTTGACTGTTACTTTGGCTGGTTTTGTTGGTTTATTTACTGGTGTTGGAGATGGTGTGTTACCTTCTACTTTATATGACTTTTTAACATCACGGAAGAATTGTCCATTTCGATAAATTGTTCCTGTGATCGTTAATGTTCCAGCTTTCTTTGGTTTGATAATGCGATTTGGGAATCCTCCACCTGCTCCGATTGAAAGACTCAGTTCATCATTACTAAGATTTTCCTCTGTATCTGTTGCTATCAAATGCTTTCCATTTAACTCAAAGTCCATAGTATAGAAAGTCTGTCTCTTTGAATCGTTTCTATTTCCATTTCCATAATCCCATGCAAAACTGGCACCATCCAGTGAAAACCAATAAGTTTCTCCTACTTTCAGAGTATCTCCTGATGCTGTTTCTGAATGATCACCAACAAATTTTCTGTAACTAAATGATAATTTACAATCTGCGACTTTGATTTCTTCCTCTTTTACGCCAATCCACTCTCCATCACCAGTAAATGCCTGAACAACAATCGTTGGATTTCCTTCTTTTGATGGAGCTGTGATTTTACAAGTTTTTCCTAGCTGATTGTCAATCTTACATTCTGCTGATGTCCACTGATATGAAACTGGTCCATTATAACCTTCAATATTTGCTGTTACCTGTCTACTTTCTCCTGGTAATAAATAAATTCCATAATAATTTTCTTCATCAATAGAAATAGAATATACGGTGGATGGAATTGATCCACTATAAATTACATTACCGCTCTCTGCAGATCTGATGTTATATTTAATATTAGTTGTTCCCTTTTTATCTTTTGCTATAATTCTATGATAATCTATATCTACAATGCTTGTATCTTCACTTTCCAAATTCAGATTGAAACTATTATCTTCAAGAGTTCTATCTTCAAACTGAATTGGTGTTTTGCTTTTTTCTTCATCTATGATCTGAATATTGTAAGAAAAACCTGCTTTTTCTTCATCTGGTATAAATGCTTTTCCACTTTCAGTTGTATAAGACACTACATAATCGCCATTCTCATTGAATTTATAGATATCCACATTTAATTGACTACCATCTTTTAATTTTCGATATGCTGTCATCTGTCCGTTTTCTGCAATATCTAAGGCTACATAATATGGTGTCTCTGGATCTCCTGGTGCTGGATCTGGATCTGTCCATACACCATACATTGTTTTTGAACCGTCAGTATGTTCTTTCTCACCGATATAGGTACATTCCTGTGTTCCTCCACCTGCCTGCATGGTTTTAAGTGTTACATTTGAATCACCACTATTATATTCAAAGTAATCATTCTTACCAATTGTAGCTAATTTTTCTGCATTAAAGTCATCACATCCTGCAAAATAATTCTTTACACTGTCGCAAAAAACATTCACAGGTACTGCATCCCCATCTTCATTCCAGATATACTCTATTGCTGTATAGATTGCCGCTGTTTTATCACTTATCTTATTATCAGCTTTAGTTTGATCAAAGTATTTTTCTCCATCTGATAATAACTTTGTAGCTAATGCCCATCTTTGCAGCTGTTTCTTATTTTTTATCTCTGCTTGTGCAGAAACCTTCTTTTCAGAAACAGCAGTTGTTGTAAATACTGTTGATACTGCTAATACCAACGAAAGCATCACAGCCCCTATTCTTTTTAAATTTTTACTTTTCTTCATACGTTTCTCCCTTCTTACAATTGATAGCTTTAGTATAACATAGAAAAAAAACCCAGAAAGCCTAAACTTTCTGAGTCTTTGAAAATTATCATATTCAATCGTAGAAGTAAGAATTACTCGATGATTGTAGAAATTCTTCCCAATCCAACCGTACATTCATCATCACGAATGATAAAAGGTTCTTCTTCTGTTATCTTAATTGGTTGAATTAATTCAATTGTTATATCCAGTGTTTCCCCTGGCATAGCCATATCTATTTCTATTGGCAATTGAATCTCTCCTGTTACATCTGTCGTTTTGAAATAAAACTGCAGACGGTCACCATCAAAGTATCCTGTGTCTCGTCCACCTTCATTGATATCTAACATGTATACTTCTGCTGTAAACTTTGTATGTATAGAGGAATCTTGATCCATTTCAGGCTGTGAATCTGGAATGTATTTATCCACCGCATCCATCAATTCCATGATCTTATCTCCCCATTCTCCATCTGGATCTTCAAGGGCTTTTAAAGCAGATCCATAGATAAACGGAATATCAGATTCAACAAATCCGCACTGATATAGTTGGTCACGAATCCCCATTTCTACCAATTCCAGCATTTCCATATCATCTACCATATCACATTTATTCATAAATACTACGATATGTTGCATTCCCATATGATGAGCAATCATGATCTGTTCTGCCGTTTGTGACATAATTCCATCTATTGCAGATACTACTAGGATAGCTCCATATTCAATGCTAGATGTCAAGCTTATATTTCTCTCTTCTTTTGTTGTAAGAGTTTTTTTGATTGCATCTGTTAAAGTCGTTTTTCCATGACCTTGATGTCCAATTATTCCTATCGTGCAATGAGTTTTCTTTCCTTCAAATGTTTCTTTCCCCATATTTATATCTCCCATCATCAGTTGTTTTTATTCTTCATAAATCATGACTTTACAGTCTTTCTTATAACAAGCAACACCATATTTAATGAAATTTCGCATTCCATCTTGCTTCAATTTAGCAATATAGTCTTTATCTTCAATCTGTTTTAAAGCCTGCTTGCACGCTGCATCCATGTTTCCATCTTCAGCATACTTTAATTCAATGACGATTCCCGTTCGATTCTCCGGAGCCTCTATCAGAATATCACTGTATCCGATTCCTGATTCTGCATTTGACTTTATCAGCCAGCTTGACTTATATCCAAGAAGACCGAGTAAAATTCCGTGATAAAAATTTTCTTTCTTCTCTTTTGCGATTGCTGTATCTCTTATACTGATCGTATTCCATAGATAATCTCCAAAAAGCTGTTCAATTTTTTCTGGTTTTTTCTCTATAAACGCATTACAAAATATTTCTAGTGTTTTTCCATCATTTTTTGAAACATCACTAAACCATTCTTTGATCTTTTTTGTAAATAGATTTCTTATCTCTGTATTTGGTATCGACAAAAGATATTTACCATTTTGAGTTCGTCCCTGTTGTGTTAGATATCCTGTTGTAAAAAGCACACTCCACAAATTTTCTATACTCTTATCCAACTCATTATAGGTAAGCTCCTCTGCAATTTCCTTTTCAATACACTCTCCACTGATCAAACGCTCAATCTCATTCTTTGTCTGAATATCTGCCTTATCTATAAATCTGCGAACAATTTCATTTCCGCTAGAATTAGACCAAAAATCTTCTGGTAATGCATCGGGATCTGCACATAGACTTTTACAATAACGAATCACATCCCATGGGCAATAGATATCTGTATTTCCGAAACGATAACCATCATACCACTCCCTAATCTGAAGGTAATGATCTGATAAATTATAATCGCTAAGAATCTTTTTCACTTCTGTATCGGTAAATCCAAAACATTCATCATACTGAACATTGAGAATAGATAAAACTTCAAAATTATTAAGTCCGGTGAAAATGCTTTCTTTCGAAATTCTAAGACATCCTGTCAAAACTGCAAATTGTAGAAAATCATTTGTTTTTAGTACTTGCCCCAAAAGACCTCTCATGAGTTCAACCATTTCATCATAATAGCCTTTCTGAAAAGCTTTATCTAGCGGAACATCATATTCATCAATAAGAATAATCGTCTTCTTCCCATAATGTTTGCACAAAAGTTCTGATAATAGTCTGATACTATCTGTTATATCATCAGCTTTTCCATCTAAAAGGCTCTGAAATTGCTTAATCTCTTCTTCTATTAATTTATCACTATTTTTTAGATAATGGTGTCTTCGTGCTTCATTTTTAATAATCGTTGTAATCCGAATAATCGCTTCTTCAAAAGTTAATCCATCGATTCCCTTCAATGACAGAAAGATTACTGGATACTTACCCATATATTCATCACATAATTCTTTATTTTTAGAAATATATAGGCCTTCAAAAAGTGATTTATCCATACCAATTTCAAAAAAAGTACGTAACATACTCATATTGAGTGTCTTTCCAAAACGACGTGGTCGTGTAAACAGATTTACTTTTCCCCAATTTTGTAAGAGCTGTTCAATTAATTTTGTCTTATCTATATAATAAAATCCTAGCTTGCGAATATCTTCAAAATTCTCAATTCCAACTGGCAGCTTTAATGTTTGATTCATTCGGATCCTCCTATTAATTTTGCCTTACGACCAATGTGTCTCTTTTATTATAGCTTGTTTTATATTTGCTCACAACAAAAAAGACCCAGAAAGCCTAAACTTTCTGAGTCTCATAAATATTATCCTAAATTCAATCGTAGAAGTAAGAATTACTCGATGATTGTAGCAACTCTTCCTGATCCTACTGTACGTCCACCTTCACGGATAGCGAAAGATAATCCCTGAGCCATAGCGATTGGGTGAATTAATTCGATAGTCATTTCTACGTTGTCACCAGGCATGCACATTTCTGTTCCTTCTGGTAATTCGATAACACCTGTAACGTCTGTTGTTCTGAAGTAGAACTGTGGACGATAGTTGTTGAAGAATGGAGTATGACGTCCACCTTCATCTTTTGTTAAAACGTATACCTGAGCTGTGAATTTTGTATGGCATGTGATTGAACCTGGCTGGCAAAGAACCTGTCCTCTTTCGATTTCGTCTCTCTGAACACCACGTAATAATGCACCAATGTTATCTCCAGCCTGAGCTTCGTCTAACAGTTTACGGAACATTTCTACACCAGTTACAACAACTTTTCTTGTTTCTTCTTTGATACCAACGATTTCAACTTCGTCAGATACGTGAAGAACACCACTTTCTACTCTACCAGTTGCTACTGTACCACGTCCTGTGATAGAGAATACGTCTTCGACTGGCATTAAGAAAGGTTTGTCTGTATCACGCTGTGGATCTGGAATGTAGCTGTCAACAGCATCCATTAATTCCATGATCTTATCTCCCCATGGTCCAGCTGGATCTTCGATAGCTTTTAAAGCAGATCCCTGGATGATAGGAATGTCGTCTCCTGGGAATTCGTATTCATTTAATAATTCACGAATTTCCATTTCTACTAATTCTAATAATTCTTCATCGTCTACCATATCACATTTGTTCATGAATACTACGATGTAAGGAACACCTACCTGACGAGATAACAGGATATGTTCTTTTGTCTGAGCCATTACACCATCAGTAGCAGCTACTACTAAGATAGCTCCGTCCATCTGAGCTGCACCAGTGATCATGTTCTTTACATAATCGGCATGGCCTGGGCAGTCAACGTGAGCGTAGTGACGTTTTTCTGTTTCATACTCAACATGAGCTGTAGAGATTGTGATACCACGTTCTCTTTCTTCTGGAGCTTTATCGATATCTTCAAAGTTCTCAGCTGTGTTTCCTTCTACTCTTTCAGCTAAAACTTTAGTGATTGCTGCTGTTAAAGTTGTTTTACCATGGTCAACGTGTCCAATAGTACCAATGTTGCAATGAGGTTTAGTTCTCTCAAACTTTTCTTTTGCCATTTTAATTGTCCTCCTTATTCGCCCTATGGGCAATTACAATAATGTTTCAAACTTCAATATAGTTGCCCAGCAAAGGGCCGTCCTAAATTTGATTATATTTCATTTAAACAAATATTTCAAGACTATTTTGACAAAATAGCCTCGAAATATTTATATATTAATTTTCTTACTTGTCAGCAAGTACTTTTTCCTGTACGTTCTTTGGTACTGGTTCGTATTTTTCAAAGAACATAGAGTAGTTACCACGTCCCTGAGTTCTAGAACGTAAGTCTGTAGAATATCCGAACATTTCAGATAATGGAACGAATGCACGAACCATCTTACCGCTCGCGATATCATCCATACCTTCGATACGTCCACGACGAGAGTTGATATCTCCGATAACGTCTCCCATGTATTCTTCAGGCATTGTAACTTCGACTCTCATGATTGGCTCAAGCAAGATAGCTCCAGCTTTCTGCATAGCCTCTTTAAATGCCATAGATCCGGCAATGTGGAAGGCCATTTCACTAGAATCGACATCATGGTAAGATCCATCATATACTGTAGCTTTAACACCAAGTACTGGGAATCCTCCTAAGATACCAGACTGAGCTGCTTCTTCGATACCTTCTCCAACTGCTGGGATATATTCTTTAGGAATAGATCCACCAACAACTGTAGATTCGAATTTGAACAGTTCTTCTCCATTGGCATCCATTGGCTCAAAGTGAACTTTACAGTGACCATACTGACCACGACCACCAGACTGTTTAGCATATTTGCTGTCAACGTCAACGGCTTTTGTAAATGTTTCTTTGTATGCTACCTGAGGAGCACCAACGTTAGCTTCTACTTTGAATTCACGAAGCAGACGGTCAACGATGATTTCCAGATGAAGTTCACCCATTCCGGAAATGATTGTCTGTCCTGTTTCATGATCTGTATGAGCTCTGAATGTAGGATCTTCTTCAGCGAGCTTAGCAAGTGCTTCAGCCATTTTACCCTGATCACCTTTAGTTTTAGGTTCGATCGCTACGTCGATAACTGGTTCTGGGAATTCCATGGATTCCAGAATTACAGGATGCTGTTCATCACAGATTGTATCACCAGTTGTTGTAGATTTGAAACCTACTGCAGCTGCGATATCTCCTGAATATACGATATCTAATTCTTCACGCTTGTTAGCATGCATCTGTAAGATACGTCCAACACGCTCTTTTTTGTTCTTTGTTGCATTTAATACGTAAGATCCTGATTTGCATGTTCCAGAGTAAACACGGAAGAATGCAAGTTTACCTACGAATGGGTCTGTCATAATCTTAAATGCTAAAGCTGAGAATGGTTCATCATCAGATGAATGTCTTTCAACTTCGTTACCATCTTCATCGACACCTTTGATAGCTGGGATGTCTGTTGGAGCTGGCATAAATTCGATAATAGCATCCAGTAATTTCTGAACACCTTTATTTCTATATGCTGTACCACAGCATACTGGAACTGCTTTACATTCGCATGTTCCTTTTCTTAATGCAGCTTTTAAATCATCAACACTTGGTTCTTCACCTTCAAGGTACTGCATCATCAGATCGTCGTCTAATTCACAGATCTTTTCGATTAATTCTGTGTGATAAAGTTCTGCTTCTTCTTTCATATCTTCTGGGATTTCAACGATAGAGATGTCTTCACCTTTTTCATCATTGTAGATGTAGGCTTCCATCTCGAATAAGTCGATGATTCCTTTGAAGTCGTCTTCTTTACCGATAGGTAACTGAAGTACTGCTACGTTAGCTCCCAGACGATCTTTCATCTGATCAACTGCTCCGTAGAAGTTAGCACCTAAGATATCCATCTTATTGATGAATGCCATTCTAGGTACGTTATAAGTATCAGCCTGTCTCCATACGTTTTCAGACTGAGGCTCTACTCCACCTTTTGCACAGAAGACTGCTACTGCACCATCAAGTACACGCAGAGAACGTTCTACTTCAACTGTGAAGTCAACGTGCCCTGGAGTATCAATGATATTGATACGATGCTCTAAAGCACCTTTTTTAGGCTTGCAATGATCCTGCAGTGTCCAATGACATGTTGTAGCTGCAGAAGTGATTGTGATACCTCTTTCCTGTTCCTGCTCCATCCAGTCCATAGTAGCAGTACCATCATGAGTATCACCGATTTTATAGTTTACACCAGTGTAATAAAGGATACGCTCTGTTGTTGTTGTTTTACCAGCATCAATATGAGCCATGATTCCGATATTTCTGGTTCTCTCTAATGGATATTCTCTTCCAGCCAAGATTTTTTCCTCCTATAAGTTTTAACATAGAAGCATATCTGGCAAGACGCCAGAACAGATTCTTGAAATTAGAATCTGTAATGTGCGAATGCTTTGTTTGCTTCTGCCATCTTGTGCATATCTTCTTTTTTCTTTACAGATGCTCCTGTATTGTTGGAAGCGTCAAGAAGTTCTTTTGCAAGACGTTCTTCCATTGTTCTTTCTCCTCTTTTACGTGAGAAAGTTGTGATCCAACGAAGCGCTAATGCCTGTCTTCTGTCTGGTCTAACGTCGATAGGCACCTGATATGTTGCTCCACCGATACGTCTAGCTTTTACTTCAAGAACTGGCATGATGTTGTTCATAGCTTCTTCGAATACTTCTAAAGCTGGTTTTCCAGCTTCTTCTTCGATACGGGCAAATGCTCCGTATACGATTTTCTGAGCAACTCCTTTTTTACCATCTAACATAATGTTGTTGATTAATTTTGTCACAACCTTATTGTTGTAAATAGGATCTGCTAATACGTCTCTTTTCGCAATATGTCCTTTACGTGGCACGGTTCTTCCCTCCTTAATAATCATTAATTCATCGGTACTCATACTTAGTTATTGCATGTTCGTGCAGGACTTTTATATCTCCTGTAACCTTTGTAGGAAACAATAAAGTTCCGGCACAACTATACAAGGTAGCGTTTAATTACGCTGCTTTGTACCAATTTAGTTTTGTTTTATTTTTTCTTAGGTCTTTTAGCTCCATATTTGGAACGAGCCTGCATTCTGTTAGCTACACCTGCTGTATCAAGTGTACCTCTAACGATATGGTAACGAGTACCTGGTAAGTCCTTAACACGACCACCACGAATCAGAACAACACTATGTTCCTGTAAGTTATGTCCTTCACCTGGGATATAACTTGTTACTTCGATTCCGTTAGAAAGACGAACTCTGGCGATCTTACGTAAAGCAGAGTTAGGCTTTTTAGGAGTTGCAGTTTTAACAGCTGTACATACACCTCTCTTCTGTGGTGAGCTTGTGTCTGTAGCTTTCTTCTTTAAAGAGTTAAATCCTTTCTGAAGTGCTGGTGCTGTAGATTTCTTTACAGATGTTTTTCTCCCTTTTCTAACTAATTGGTTAAAAGTTGGCATTGATTTCACCTCCATACATGTTTTCTACTGTGGTTACTTAAATTCACCTTGTGACTATACATGCACTTCTTGGTTTTGCTCCCCAAAAAGGCATGCTAGGCTATTATAAAATGCCTGCATGCCTTTGTCAAGACCTTTTCCCAAGATTTTTATTAATTTCTATATATTTTTATCTTTTTGGAAATCTCATTCTATGGATCTTATTCGAAATCTTTTCTTATCCCACTGTCTTCAGAAATGCTTTCTCGTCACATCTCTGATATCGACCCTGACAGCTTCTATTCTGATCTCTTTTCTTGATCTCAATGTTTCGATTTCTTTGTTATATGGCTTCTTTACGCCCTGTCTCTTATACACATCTCCGAGCCCACGAGA